>Ga0126371_10000396_pt1 | contig 35642 bp, 26 predicted proteins | sample PanSoiMetaPlot_4_FD_110145 | JGI IMG/M metagenome (GOLD analysis project Ga0126371, IMG submission 110145) | Tropical forest soil microbial communities from Panama - MetaG Plot_4 | ecosystem: Environmental > Terrestrial > Soil > Tropical forest > Bulk soil | place: Panama | collected 2016-02-17
CCGTCCCGGCCGTCCCGGCCGTCCTGGCCTGTCTCCTGGCGGCCAGCAACCTGAGTGCGCAAACGCCCGACTCCACCAAGCCGAAAGCCGACACGACCAAGTTGTCGTTCGGACTCGGCCTCGTGACGACGGGCGGGAACACGAGCGTCACGACCTTCAACTTCGGCAACAGCTTTTCGTACATCTCCCATCCGTGGGTGCTGTCCGAAGCGGCGTCGATGATCTACGGATCGACGCACGACACCGTCAACAACGACCAGTATCACCTGCTGCTTCGGGTGGACCACGGACTCCACGACGGTGTGTCGGCGTACCTCTACGCCGCCTTCGACCGCGACCGGTTCGCCGGTATCGTGTCGCGCTACCAGGAAGCGGCCGGTATCGCGTGGAAGGCGCTCGAAGGCCCGATCGACATGGTCACGCTCGAGGCCGGTGCCGTGCAGACCCAGCAGCGGGACGTGGGCAGTGGAACGACGACGTCGTTCACGGCGGCCCGCGCGGCGGCGACGTACCGGCACAACTTCAACAAGACCGCGTATGCCCAGGAAGCAGCGGAAATCCTTCCTGATCTCCAGCATAGCAAGAATCTGCGTATTAATTCGGAGACGGACCTTGTGGCGCCGCTGTCGACGGTATTTTCCATCAAGGTGGGCTATGTGGTCCGGTTCGACAATTTGCCCCCTCCGGGGTTTATGAAGACGGATCGGATCCTCACGACCGGGATCCAGATCACGCTTTAAAAGGAGGAGCGTATGGCTAATCCGGTACTGAACTCGAAGACGTTCGCCGGCTCGCGCACCCTGGCGGGTGCGGAGACGATGAGCGTCGAGGGGACCGTCAACAAGACGGGTCTCCTCCTGCTGATCTGTTTGGCGACGGCGAGCTGGGTGTGGACGCAGACGTACCACGCCATCGATCCGTCGATCGCGCGTCCCTGGATGATCGGCGGCGCCATCGGAGGATTGATCGTTGCATTCGCCACGGTGTTTCGGCCACAGTGGGCGCCCCTCACCGCTCCTCTGTATGCGGCGCTCGAGGGACTGGCCCTGGGTGGGGTGTCGGCGATGTATGCCACGGCCATTCCGGGCATCCTGGTGCAGGCGGTGGCGCTCACCTTCGGCACGCTGTTTGTGATGCTCCTGGCGTACCGGTCCCGCGTCATCCGCGTCACGCCGAGGTTCAGGCTGGTGATGGGCATCGCGATGAGCGCCATTCTTCTCTACTACGTCGCGACGATGGTGCTGGGGCTGTTCGGTGTCGACACCACGTTCTTCTACGCCGGCGGCACCCTCGGCATCATCGTGAGCGTGGTGATCGTCGCCATCGCGGCCCTGCGGATGGTGCTCGACTTCGACATGATCGCGAAAGGGGTGCAGGAGGGTGCCCCCAAGGCCATGGAGTGGTATGGGGCCTTTGCCCTGGTGGTGGGCCTCATCTGGCTGTACCTGGAAATCCTGAACCTTCTCGCCAAGACCAGCCGCCGGTAGGGCTGCAACCTTCGGTACTGCTCCGGGCATCCAAAGCCCGGGACCTCCTCAAAGGTCCCGGGCTTTTTCATTCCACCAGAGGTCCTTATGCCGATTGCGAATCGTCTACGTCCCGCGGCCGCCGCCCTGGCCCTCGCCCTGGTTGGCTGGATGGCCGGTCGCGCCTCGGGTGCTTCCGCCCCACGCTCCACCGCCGCCGCGGATTCCGCGACCATCGCTCACGTGCTCGATCTCCTGCGCAGCTCCGACACCACCGTCTGCGAGCTTGCCGCGCGCGCGCTCACGCAAGGTTGGGGCGACTATGGCGCGCCGATCGGCACGCCGCTGGCGCGGTCGGTGATGCGCATTGGCCGTCATCAGGAGGGCTACGCGGTCATCAATGCGTACCGCGCCGCCCTTCGCGATCCGAATACGTGTGTTCGTGACCTCGCCGCCCATCAAGTGGCCAACTACGACTCGGCCAGCCTGAGTGTCTTCACGGCGCTTTCGTCGGACCGCGACCCCGCCCTGCGCGCCACGGGGGTGCTGGGGATCGGCATCATCGGAAGCGAGAAGTCACTGCCCTTGCTCAAGAAGACCATCACGGAGGGCGACTTCCACGTCCGCGCCATGAGCGCCTGGGCCCTCGGCGAGGTGAATGATGGCGATGCAGTGTCCGTGCTCGCGACGGCACTGAAGGACGACTCCGCCGAGGTGCGCCAGCTCGCAGCCCGATCCCTCGGCTCCATCGGCGTGGTGAGCGCTCTCACGCCGCTGCGACGTGCTCTGCAAGATCCCGCGGCTCCCGTGCGGCAGACTGCCGCCTGGGCTCTGGGCGAGCTCGGCGAAAAGAGCGCGGTGCCGGCCCTGGGCGCGGCACTCAAGGACGCCGATCCCGACGTGCGCGCCACGACCGTGTGGGCGCTCGGCCAGATCTCGGATTCCGTTTCGACCGCGCCCCTCGCCAGCGTGCTGCAGGACGAGGATCCGGAAGTACGGCAGATGGCGGTGTGGGCGCTGGGTCAGGTTGGTGATCGCAGCACCGTGAAGCCGCTCTCTCAGGCGCTGAAGGATCGCGACGATGACGTGCGCAGCATGGCTGCATGGGCCCTCGGCCAGGTCGGCGACGAGGCCTCGGTGCCGGCACTCACGGGTGCGCTGAAAGATCCATCGTCAGACGTTCGCAGCACGTCCGCGTGGGCGCTCGGTCAGGTGGGTGAGTCCCAGGCGGTGCCCGGGCTGGTTGGGGCACTGAAGGACCCGCAGGCGGACGTGCAGTCGAGTGCGGCCTGGGCGCTGGGACAGATCGGGAGCCCGCAGGCCGTCGACGGGCTCAAGGATGCGCTCAAGGATTCAGATGCCGACGTGCAGGAAACCGTCGCGTGGGCACTCGCGCAGATCGACGATGACCGGGCTGAAGAGGCACTGACGGCGTACTACAAGACGGGGGGCATCGAGGAGCGTCGGGGGCCGCACCCTCACCCGCATCCCCATCCGCACATGGGCTTCCGCAACCTGAGTGGAGTGCCGATGCCTATGCCGATGCCCATGCCAATGCCTATGCCGATGCCGAACATGGGACGGATGCGCGTGCGTGTGCACCCGCACGTCCGGGTGCGCGCGAACTAGGACCGTTCCAACCGATTCGAAAGGCCTGACGTGAAGGTGATCGAGTTGGAACGGCCCTAGCTGACGCGGCTGGCGCGGGCTACGCCGGTCATGAACTCGCGTGCCCGCTGCACTTCGGAGAGATAGTCGGCGATCTCCTCGGTCTCGGCAGTCCGGTCCCAGCCGAGGAGCTCCGCCATCCGCCGGGCCACGGGCGGCGCGGCCGCGCTCCCGTGGGCCGGGTCCTCGTAAAACAGATGGGTCCGCCGGATGAGCACGTCCGATAGCCGCATCGCCATCTCGCGTTCCACGGCGTGGATCACCTCCGCCCACACTTCCGGGCGGCCTTCGAGGATCGGCCTCCCCAGCGCGCGGTCGCGTTCGATCAGGTTCACGAGCGCGGCCGATTCCGATCCGTAGGTCTTCACGAGATGCCGGGCCGTCGGCTCCTGGATATCGCGGGCCCGCGCCGACTCCACCATCACCTCGAGATCCGCGATGTCCCCGCCGGGGAGCACCAGATGATCGGTGGCCGCACGGGCCGGTACTGCCCGGCCATCCGCCTGGTGCAGGATCTCGCACGCCCGGTCCACCACATCGCGCCCCATGACGCGGTGCGTCGTGAGTTTGCCGCCGGCGATGGTGAGTAACCCGCTCGCGCTCACGACGATCCGGTGCTCGCGCGAAACCTGCGCCGGGGTCGCGGACTTCTCCGGCGCGAGCAGCGGACGCAATCCTGCCCAGGTGGAAATGACATCCTTCGGAGCGAGGCGTGCCTGGGGGAAGAGCGCATTGGCTGAGCGGAGGAGATAGACGACGTCGTCGGCGGTGGCACGGACTTCGTCCGGGGAAACGCTGTCGTCGGTGTCGGTGGTGCCGATGTAGCTGACTTCCCCCCACGGAAGGACGAACATCACGCGTCCATCGACAGGAGAGAGCAGGGTGATCGCGTTGGTGTGTCCGATCCGGGCCCGCGGGACCACCACGTGAACGCCTTTCGTGGGCCGGAGCAGGGCCGGGGTATTCGGGTCGTCGAGACGACGAAGCCCATCCACCCAGGGCCCGGTTGCGTTCACCACGACCTTCCCCTGAATCGAAGCGGCCTCGCCGGTGAGCTGGTCGCGCACCGTGACACCCTTCACGGTGCCGTCCGGCTTGGAGAGTGCGGTCACCTCGACGTAGTTGGCGACCTGGGCTCCCGCGATCGCCGCAGCGCGGAGATTCGCGAGGGTCAGCCGGGCGTCGTCGGTCTGCGCGTCCCAGTACAACCCCGCGCCGGTCAGGCCCTTCTCGCGGAGACCGGGCTCCATCCGCCGTGCGGCCTTCCGCGAAAGCCACTTGTGCGTGTGCACGTTCCGGAAGGATGCCAGGAGGTCGTAGAGCCACAGCGCCGCGAAGATCTGCCACCCCGGAACGCGGGCACCACGGTAGGCGGGGAACACGAAAGGCAGGGGCCGCACCAGGTGCGGTGCAATGTTCAGGAGGACCCGGCGTTCACGGCTGGCTTCGAACACCAGACCGAAGTCGCGGTGTTCCAGATAGCGGAGGCCGCCATGAATCAGGCGCGACGAATGGGAGCTGGTGCCGCCCGCGAAGTCACCCTTGCCGACCAGGCCCACCGAAAGGCCACGCAACGCGGCGTCGCGTGCGATCGCCGCTCCGGTGATGCCGCCGCCGATCACCAGCAGATCGACCGGCGTTTCGGTCATTTTCGCGAGAGCCGACGCGCGCCCGCGGTGAGAGAACGAAGTTTCGGCTCCCAACGAAACGGCCTCCGCTTGGCCCGCCCGGCGGCGTGGTGGTAGGTTTCCCGTGCTGAGTGTGACCCCGAGGGAGAATGTAATGCCTCAAGGAGACCGCCGCGTCGCCATCGTCGCCGGATGTCGAACGCCGTTCGCCAGGTCGGGAACGGTGTTCCGCGACGTGCTGGCCGTGGACCTGGCGCGCCACGCGGGCCGCGAGCTCCTCGAGCGGACCAATCTCGATCCCCACGAAGTGGACGAGGTGATCTTCGGGCAGGTGGTCGCCTCTCCGCTGGTGCCGAACATCGCACGCGAAGTCAGCCTCCTGCCGCAGCTGCCGAAGGAAATTCCCGCGTACACCGTGAACCGGGCCTGTGCCTCCTCCGGCCAGGCGGTTACCAACGCGGCCGATCAGATCATGCGTGGCCACGCCGACGTGATTCTCGCCGGTGGTGTCGAATCCCTCACGGACGTGCCCATCCTCCATACCCACCGCATGGCCCTGATTCTGACGGAGCTGTCGAAGGCGAAGTCGCTGGGCGCCCGGCTGGCCACGCTGGCCAAGATCAGGCCGCGTGACCTGGTGCCGGTGTCACCGGCCATCGCCGAACCTTCCACCGGCGAAACCATGGGGCAGTCGGCCGAGAAGATGGCGAAGGAGAACGGAATCACGCGGGAAGCCCAGGACCAGTGGGCCCTGCGCAGTCACCGCCTGTCCGCGGCGGGCACCGCCGACGGCCGCCTCACGGCCGAGATCGTGCCCTGGCTTCCCGCCGACGGCGGCACCCCCATCACATCCGACAACGGCATCCGGACCGATACCAGCCTCGAGCAGATGGCCAAGCTCAAGCCGGTGTTCGACCGCCGGTACGGATCGGTCACGGCAGCGAATTCGTCGCCCCTCACCGACGGCGCCTCCGCCGTCCTCCTCATGAGTGAGGATGCCGCTGAGGCCCTCGGCTACAAGCCTCTCGCGTTTCTTAAGTCGTACGCCGTCGCCGCGGTCGATCCGGGGTGGCAGCTCCTCCAGGGGCCGCTCTGGGCCGTGCCGAAGGCGCTCGAACGTGCGGGGATCCCGTGGAGCTCACTGGGCCTCCTGGAAGTGCACGAGGCGTTCGCGGCGCAGGTGCTGTCGAACTTCAAAGGCTGGGGTGAGAAGGGCTGGGACGTGAATCCCGACATCATCAACGTGATGGGCGGGTCGATCGCCATCGGCCATCCCTTCGGCGCTACCGGTGGCCGGGTGATCACGACCCTCGCGAACGAGATGAACCGCCGCGACGTCCAATTCGGCCTCGTATCGATCTGCGCGCAGGGCGGCATGGCGTTCGCCTGCGTGCTGGAGCGCGTCTGATGGCGGGTCCGGCGCTCACCTGGGAAATCGCGGACGGCATCGCGATCGTCACCTTCGACACGCCCGGCTCGTCGGTAAACGTCATCTCGGCGTCCGTGAAGGAAGAAGTGATCCGTGCGTTCGACACGCTGAAGGCCGATGAGCGGGTGAAGGCCGTCGCGTTCTTCTCTGGCAAGCGCGACAACTTCATCGCGGGCGCCGATATCGAAGAGTTCGTCAAGCTGCAGAGCGCCTCGGAGGCCGAGCAGATGTCCGCCGACGGTCAGGCGATGCTCGGGAAGGTCGCGGACTTCCCGAAGCCGGTCGTCGTCGGTATTCACGGGGCCTGCGTCGGCGGCGGGCTCGAGTTCTCACTCTGCTGCGCGTACCGCATCGCGACCGATCATCCCAAGACATCCATCGGCCTTCCAGAGATCAAGCTCGGCATTCTCCCCGGCGCGGGCGGCTGTCAGCGGCTGCCGCGACTGATCGGCGTCCGGGCGGCGCTCGATATCATCCTCGCCGGGAAGACCGTGCCGGCGAGGAAGGCCCTACAGGTCGGCATCATCGACGAGATGGTACCGCCGTCGATTCTCCGGCGTCAGACGCTCGAGATCGCGAAGCAGCTCGCGGGCGGCTGGCGCCCCAGCCGCAAGCGCCCGGGTGGCTTCGTGGGATTCCTCCTGGATGGCAACCCCCTGGGACGGGCGCTGGTGTTCAACCTGGCGCGGAAGGGCGTTGAGAAAGAGACGCACGGGAACTACCCGGCGCCCCTCGCCGCGCTCGATGCCGTGGAGTTCGGGCTCAAGCACGGGATGACGGCCGGGTTGGCTCACGAAGCGCGTGGCTTTGGTCAGCTCGCCGTCACCGACGTCTCCCGCAAGCTGGTGCAAATCTTCTTCGCCGACAGCGCGCTCAAGAAGGACATGGGAATCGACAATCCCCCGCCACCGGCGGCAGTCCACCGGCTGGGGGTCGTGGGATCGGGATTCATGGGATCGGGGATCGCGGGAACCGCGGTTACGCAGGCCGGCGTAGACGTCAGACTGAAGGACGCCGACCTGACGCACGTCTCCAAAGGAGTGGCGGCGGCGAAGGGCGTGATCGAAGAGCGCTACAGGAGGCGCCGGATCACCAAGTTCGACCGCACCCGACTTCTCGCTCTGGTGTCCGGAGACGCCGCGTTCACCGGGTTCGCCCGCGCGGAGCTCGTGATCGAGGCGGTGTTCGAGGATCTCAAGGTCAAGCAGCACGTCCTGAAGGAAGTGGAAGCCGCGATCCCGCCCTCCGCGGTCTTCGCGACCAACACGTCGACCATCCCGATCTCCGACATCGCCACGGCCTCGAGCAGGCCGGGCCAGGTGATCGGCATGCATTTCTTCTCGCCGGTTCCGCGGATGCCGCTGCTCGAGATCATTCCGAGCAAGGACACGGCTCCTGGCACGGTCAGCACCGCCGTGGCGTTCGGGCGCCGGATGGGGAAGACCCCCATCGTCGTGAAGGACAGCCCCGGCTTCTGGGTGAACCGGATCCTGGCCCCCTACATGTGCGAGGCCGCCTACGTTCTCCTCGGCGGCACGGCCATCGACGAGATCGACCGCGCGTTGGTGCAGTTCGGCTTCCCCGTGGGACCCGTGACGCTGCTGGACGAAGTGGGTTTGGATGTCGCTGTCCACGCATCCGAAGTGCTCTTCAAGGCCTTTGGCGAGCGCATGAAGCCCGTTCCAATCCTGGAGTCGTTCATCAAGGACCAGCGGTTGGGAAGAAAGGCCAACAAGGGCTTCTACAAGTACGAGAAGGGGAAGAAGCGGGGGGTGGACGAGACCGTGTACGCGCTCGCTGGTGTCCATCCGAACGGCGGTCCTCGCGCCGCCGAAATCGTTCAGCGCCTGACCCTGGCCATGGTGAACGAGGCCGCACGGGCCCTTGCCGAGCGGGTCGTGCGCTCCCCGCGCGACGGCGACATCGCGGCGATCTACGGGTTCGGTTTCCCGCCCTTCCGCGGCGGTCCCCTGCGGTACGCGGACGACCTCGGCGCCGCGCGCGTGGTCGAAGACCTCGAGCGCCTGACCGAGCGGTTGGGCATGCGATTCACGCCCTGCGACGCCCTGAAGGACATGGCGCGGAGCGGCGGCAAATTCTACTCCTGATCGGCTAAGGATCTCACGACGATGCTGCGCGCCGGCCTGCTCTGGCTCAGCGAGCAACCGCAGGTTTTCCGATTCGTCCGGTCCAGCCGGCTGGCGCAGAAGTTCGCGTCGCGGTTCGTGGCCGGCGAAACCATCGACACCGCCATCAACGCGTTGAAGGCGCTCAACGCCGCCCACATGACGGTCAGCCTCGATCTCCTCGGCGAGTCCGTGCACTCAGCCGACGAAGCACGCTCCGCGCAGCACAGCTACCTGGAGCTCCTGGATCGCATTCAAAGCGCGGGCGGCAATGGCAACGTTTCGGTGAAGCTCACCCAGATGGGCCTCGACATCGACGAGGCGCTCTGCGTGACCAACCTCCGGGCGATCATCGGGCGGGCCAAGCAGTACCACTCGTTCGTTCGTCTGGACATGGAAGGGTCGGCGTACACCGAGCGAACGCTCGACATGTTCAAGCGGACCCTGTACCCTGAGTTCGGGCAGACGACCGGTGTGGTGCTGCAGTCGTACCTCCGCCGCACGGCGCAGGATGTGGACGAAATGATCGGACTCGCGGCTCGCGTGCGGCTGTGCAAGGGTGCGTACAAGGAGCCGGCGACCGTGGCGTACCCGAACAAGGCAGACGTCGACGCGAACTACGTGACCTGCATGGAGCGCCTGATGGAGCGGGGCAACTATCCCGGCCTCGCCACGCATGACGAAACCATCATCGAGCACGCCAAGGGATTCGCGAAGCGGAAGGGGATCGGTGCGGAGCGGTTCGAGTTCCAGATGCTCTACGGCGTGCGGCGTGACTTGCAGATGCAGCTGCGGAAAGAAGGGTGGAATCTCCGGGTGTACGTGCCGTACGGCACGCACTGGTACCCATACCTCATGCGTCGCCTCGCCGAACGGCCGGCAAACATGTGGTTCATCCTCGGCAACGTGATCCGGGAGTCGCTACGACGGAAGTAACACCGGACGGCCCCGATGGCACGCTGGGTGGATACCAGCGGGTGCATCGGCGGGCGCCGGCGTTCGGCGGCAGCGACGGGCAGGCCTACACGGTATCGACGTTCGTGGATGACGACCCCGATCCATCGGGCCGGTACGGCGCGGCGTTGCTGTTCATCCGCTGGTCGGAGGCTGGCGACCGCCCCGTCGGTCACGTCGAAACCGACTACCTCGCCTTCGGTCCCAATCCGGACGCGGCGCTGGCTCCTCTGCTCGAGCTCACACTGGAAGACGTGAAAGCCCACCTCGACCGGCTCCTGACCCGGTGACCTCCGGCGTCGTTCTGTCCCGCGCCGGCTCGACGTACCGGGTGCACGTCGAGGGTCGCGAGATCACGGCCATCCTCCGGGGCAAGCTCAAGCACAAGGACGACGATCGCGTGGTCGTGGGCGATGTCGTCGAAATGGATCTCGAATCTCCCGACTCCGGTGCAATCACCGGGATTCGGGAACGACGGAGCGTCCTCGAGCGGCGCGCCGCCGGGCAGGGCGCGGGCCGGGCTCAGCCCATCGCGGCCAATGTGGACCAGGTGCTGGTGGTCGCCGCCGCGCGTGACCCCGAACCGACCCCGCGCATGCTGGACCGTTTCCTGGTCATCGCCGAGGCGAACCAGCTGCCGGCGTTCGTGGTGGTGAACAAGAGCGAGCTGGACCGTGACGCGGGTCCCGCCATCGTCGAGCGTTACCGGGCGGCCGAGTACCAGGTTCTGCTCACGTCCGTGAAGGCGAACGAGGGACTGGGAGAGCTCGAGGAGCGCCTGCGGGGACGCGAGACGGTTCTTGCCGGGCAATCGGGTGTCGGGAAGTCGAGTCTCTTGAACGCCATCGAGCCGGGTCTGAAGCTCCGGATCGGCGCGATCAGCGAGAAGTGGCGCACGGGGAAGCACACCACCACGGCGGCCGAGTTGATACCGCTGAAGCCTGGGGGGTACGTGGTGGACACGCCCGGGATGCGGGAGGTGGGGGCCTGGGGGATCGAGCCGGCGGGGCTGGCATCCTGCTTTCCGGAGTTCCGGCAATTCCTGGGGCAGTGCCGGTTCGATAATTGCCGGCACCTGAACGAGCCATCCTGCGCAGTGCGGCGGGGGGCGGACGAAGACGCGTTCCCGAAGGACCGCCTCGTGTCGTACGAGCGGATCTACGAGGAGATCAACGTTCCTTCCTGGTCCAGCGGTCGGCGTCGCGGCTCCTGACCTTCGCCATCGTCGCCGCGAACGCCTGGTCGAGGTCGATGCCTTGAGAGTTGGCGAGACAGATGACGACGAACAGGATGTCCCCGAGCTCCAGGGCCAGGTGGCCCTCCGGCTCCTCCGCCTTCTTCGTCTTCTGACCAAACCGGTGATTGATCTCGCGGGCCAGCTCGCCTACTTCTTCCGTGAGCCGCGCCAGGTTGGTGAGCGGACTGAAATATCCTTCTTTATATTGGCTGATCCATTGATCGACTGCCGCCTGGGCCTCGCCAAAAGACACCGGAGCCTCCGTTCGTGACCGCTCTCAAGCCGCTGGTGCTGCCGTTTCGGGGTGAGCGCTACGCGAGCCCGTCGCTCGACCGGGTCCTGGCTCCTCCGTACGACGTCATTTCTCCCGACGCGCGGAAAGGGCTGGCCGCTCGCGATCCCCACAATATCGTCCACCTGATTTTGCCGGAAGCGGCGGTGACCGAGGAGAAGTACGCGCATGCCGCGCGGCTCCTCGGCGAGTGGCGCAAGGCGGGCGTGCTGGCCGAGGATCCGGGGCCGTCGGTCTACGTGGTCGCCCAGGACTACACGCTGCCCTCGGGTGAGCATCGCACCCGCGTCGGCATGCTCGCCGCCGTCTCGGCCGAGCCGTACGACACCAGGCGCATCAAGCCGCACGAGAAGACGCACAGCGGGCCGAAGGCCGACCGTCTGGCCCTCCTCAAGGAAACGAAGACCGGTCTCGAGTCCATCTTCCTGCTCGCGCCCGATTCCGATCGGGGACTGACGAAGGCGCTCCTCGACATCACGAAAGCCAAGTCGGCGGCGGAGGGCGCGCTGGACGGCGTCGCTCACCGGCTCTGGGTCGTGACCGGCAAAGCGGGGGAGCAGCTGGCGGAGCGGGCTTCGGCCGGTGCGCTCTACATCGCCGATGGTCACCACCGCTACGAAACGGCAGTCGCGTACGCCAAGGAAAACCCCAAAGCCGACCGCGTCATGGCCTTCATCGTTTCGGCACATGACCCCGGGCTCGTGGTCCTGCCGACACACCGGGTGATCTACGGCGCCGGCCGGGACGTGTCCCATTTGATCGAGCAGTGGAAGTTGTGGTTTGACGTGACCCCGAGCGGCAACGTGACCGACGTGGTCGGGCACCTCGCGAAAGCCGGCGCGTCTCACCCCGCCTGCTTCGTCGCACTGCCCAAAGACGGCTACACGATGGTCCTGCGGTCCAATGCGCCGCTGAATGACGTTCCGGGGCTCGGGACCAGCCCGGCGCTCCGGTCCCTCGACGTCGCCGTCATCGAGCCGCTCGTCGTAAAGCAGATCCTGGGTGCCGGCACGTCTACGCCGACGCTGACGTACACGCCGGACGCCAAGGCTGCGCTGGACGCCGTGAAGAACGGGCATGCCGCGGCGTCCGTATTGCTCAACCCAACGAAGGTGTCGCAGGTAGTCGCCGTAGCCGATGCGGGAGAAGTGATGCCACAGAAGTCCACGTACTTCGTCCCCAAGGTTCCGTCGGGTCTGGTTCTCAAGCCATGAGTGCAGGCCGCCCGCGCGAGAAGATCCTCGAGAATCTGGAGTCGGTGTACCGCGAAGCGTACGACCGGGCCAAGTCGGCGGGCGATGAGCGCCGCATGGCCGATCTGGACGCCGCGTATCAGCGGGAGCAGCTCCTTCTGGAAGTCCTGCTCGACATTCGGGATAATCTGACGTCCAAGGCTCCTTCCCCGGCGGCCCCCGCTCCGTCGGGTCCCGATCCGATCGCTGTCGTCGATACCATCCGCCGAATCAGTCAGCTCCGCTAAGGGAGATTGTGATGCGCCGCCTTTCCTTGCTGCTCCTCTTGCCTGTAGCGGCCTGCGGCCCGAAGGCCGATCTCGTCATCACTCACGGCATGGTCTGGACCGGAACCAGCTCGGGAGGTCCTCAGCCCGGTGGCGTCGCCATCAACGGCGACAAGATCGTCGCCGTGGGGGACAGCGCGGCGCTCGCGCCGTTCATGGGTTCGGACACGAAGGTGATCGACGCGAAGGGCGGGCTCGTCGCTCCTGGATTCAATGACGCGCACACGCATTTCGTGGATGGCGGCTTCCAGCTCTCGTCCGTGGATCTCCGGACCGCCGCGACGCCGCAGGAGTTCGTGCGCCGCATCGCCGAGTTCGCGAAGACCCGGAAGCCGGGCGAGTGGATCACCGGCGGTGACTGGGACCATACGTTGTGGCCCGGTCAGCCACTGCCCCGGCGCGAGTGGATCGATTCTGTCACTCCGAACAATCCGATGTTCATCAGCCGGCTCGATGGCCATGAGGCGTTGGCGAATTCCGCGGCGTTGAAGGCGGCGAACGTCACCAAGGACACGCCGACTCCCCCGGGGGGCGAGATCCTGCACGACGCGAAGACCGGAGAGCCCACCGGCATCTTCAAAGACAACGCGATGGGCCTGATCGACAAGGCCATCCCCGATCCCTCGCCCGAACGCGTCGACTCGGCAGTCGCCCGGGCGCAAGTTTATGCCGCGTCCCTGGGGCTGACCGGCACGTCGTTCGTATCGGTGCCCTTCGCCGATTGGGCCAGCCTCCGGCGGATGGAGCAAGCCGGCAAGCTGACGATGCGGTTCACCTTGTATCTGCCGCTCATGCAGTGGCACGCCATTGCGGACTCGCTGAAGGTATTGGGCGCGGGAGACGACTGGGTGCGGGTCGCCGGCGTGAAGGGATTCATGGATGGTTCCGCCGGTGCGCGCACCGCGAAGTTTTACGAGCCCTACTCCGACTCCGCGGGCTACACCGGACTCTTCCGGTATCCGCCCGACAGCATGGCGAAGTGGATCGGCGCGGCGGATTCAGCTGGTCTGCAGGTCGCAGTCCACGCCATCGGCGACCAGGCGAACGGCGTGCTGCTCGGGATCTATGACAGCGTGGGCAAAGCACATGGCCCGCGCGACCGCCGGTTCCGGGTCGAGCACGCGCAGCATCTGCGCCCGCAGGACATTTCAAAGTTCGGCGCCGACGGCATCATCGCCTCGGTCCAGCCCTCGCACCTCACCGACGACGGCCGCTGGATCGAGAAGCGCATCGGGTCCGAGCGCATCAAGACGACGTATCCCTTCCGGACGATTCTCGACACGCACGGTGTGCTCGCCTTCGGGTCCGACTGGGACGTCGCGACGCCCGATCCGCTGAAGGGCATCGACGCCGCGGTCACGCGGCGGACAAATGACGGGAAGAATCCGGGTGGCTGGCAGCCGCAGGAGAAGATCACGCTCGCCGAAGCACTCCGGGCGTACACGTGGGGGAATGCGTACGCCGTGTCCCAGGAGAAGAAGCGCGGCACGCTGGCACCCGGGATGTACGCCGATGTCGTGGTGGTCGACCGCAACCTGTTCGCCATCCCCGCCGACTCGATCGGTGACTCGCACGTGCGGGCCACGATCGTGGGCGGGAAGGTGGTGTTCGAGCACAAATAGTGTCGCACTTTGCAACTTTGCGCAGGTAGCGGACGGCGGGGGAAAAAGCAGATTGAACGCCGGGCGTTTTGATCGGGAACGCCGCGTTGGCGTCCCAGGTTGCCGCAAAAACGCCTGTCGAAACTGCGCAGGAGCACCGAAATGAAGCGGATCGTCGTCACCATACTGGCACTCGGGTTTGCGGGGACGGCCGCATCGGCGCAGGACTCCGTGCCGTCGCTCTCAACCCTCGAGGCGAGGGTCAAAGCAGGCGATTCACTCGACGCCCTGACCGAGTTTCGCCTCGCCCTGCGGTACGAGGGACAGCGTCGATACGACGACGAGGAACGCGCGTTGCGGACGGCGATCGCGGCCGACCCGAGGATGGCGCCTCCCTACATGCTGCTCTCGGACATGCCCTACCTGAAGGACAAGAACCTCGCCAAAGAAGAACGACGCCACGAAACTCCAGTTGACCGCCTACCAGCGCTGGATTCGGCGCGGCGATTCCGGGCTCGGTGGTTTGCCGTCAATCCGTTCGGCGAGCTGCACCTGCTCGAGGGAAATCCGCTTCCGCAGGGCACGATCGTGCTTCCGAATACCTACTCTCCGAGGGTGTTCGCCTATCTCAGTTGGGTGGGAGAGTTCGCCTACTTCGCCGAGCGGTACGACCTCTCATACGGTGCCCTGGACATGCTCTGGAGCCGGCGCTTTCCCAGCGCGCCCGTCGACTCCATCCCGACATGGCTGCTGTTCTATCACGGCCTGGCCGCGACACAGGAAGGGATGTACGACAAGGGCGCGAACGATTTCCAAGTACTAGTGACTCGCGGTACGGCGCAGGAACAACCGGATACCATGCTTCGCATCCCGTTCACTGCGAACGCGTACCGATTCGTGCTGGCGATCATCAAGGAGCGTTCGAACAAGCCAGTCGACGCGATTCAACTCTATCACGACATCATCCAGAGGGACCTTGGGTTCTACATGGCGCACGACCACCTCGCCCTGCTGTACCGGCAATACAAGATGTGGGACAGTGCCACGGTAGAAGCGCAGGCTGCAGTCGAGGCGAATCCGGACGATCCCTCACTCCTGCTCGATCTGGGGGCGATTCAAAGGGAGTCCGGTCACCTGCCGGACGCTGCGGCGACTCTGCAAAGGGCGGTCGCGATCGACCCGCGGTATCCGGAGGCGTACTACCGGCTGGGCATCGTTGCTCAGGAACTGCACCAGTCCGCCGACGCACAGGCTGCACTCACTCATTTCATCGCCGTCGCTCCGCGCCAGCTGGAACCTGAGGTCATCGATGCCAAGAAGCGTCTCGACTCGCTGCACTAAGGCCCTGCTGATTGCGATGCTCGTGGCCGCCCCGATCACCGGGGGCGCGGCCCAGCAGCGCACGTCCTACGAGGAGCTGCAGACCTTCTCGCAGGTGCTGACCTACATCTTCCACAGCTACCCGGACTCGGTCAGCTACAGCATGCTGGTCAAGTCCGCGATCGACGGCGTCCTGCGCGACCTGGATCCCCACAGCCTCTTCTTTTCCCGGCTCGAGTACGAGCGCTTCGACTCACTCGAGCAGGGCCTCCTCGCGGAAACCGGCGCACACGTGGACGAAGTCGATGGCGACCCGACCGTCCTCGGCGTGTCCTCCAAGAGCTCGGCGGAGGATGCCGGGGTGCGTCCCGGAGACCGCGTCGAGGCGATCAACGACACCGTCGTCGCGGGACTCGAGATCGAAACCGTCAGGTTGCGGATGGCCGGCTCGCCCGGGACCAAGGTGCGGGTCCGCTTCGCGCGCGGGTCGCGGCTTGAGCCCGACACCTTCAGTGTAACCCTGAAGCGCAAAGTCCCGGAGGAACGCTTCGTCCAGGAGGTCCGGATGGTCGACTCCGTGACCGGATTTGTACGGCTCGACCAGTTCGGCGCGAAGGCCGCCGACGAAGTCCACGACGCCATCAGGAATCTCAAGAAACAGGGAGCACGGCAGATCATTCTCGATCTCCGGGACAACCCCGGGGGCTACATCGTGCAGGCGGTGGACCTGGTCTCTGAGTTCGTCCCCAAGGGGACCATCGTCTTCAGCACCAAGGGACGCCGCGCCGACGTGGACACCACATACCGCACCAAGAAGGACGGCGACTTCCGGGACCTGCCCCTGATCGTCCTGGTCAATGAACGGTCGGCCAGCGCGGCCGAAGCGACCGCCGCGTCGCTCCAGGACCACGACCGGGCCCTGATCGTCGGACAGCGGAGCTTCGGGAAGGCGCTCATGCAGACCGAGTTCTTCCTGTCGTCCGGTGAAGTGTTGCACATGACCATCGGGCACGTGATTTCGCCGTCCGGGCGCTTTATCCAGCGCCGCTACGCGGGGCTCGCCATCGAGCAGTACTACAACCTCGCCGGCAAGAACGGAGCGGCGGGGGACACGAGTCAGGTCTATCACACGGACGACGGCCGGACCGTCCGCGGGGGCGGCGGCGTCCTGCCCGATATCGTCGACACCCTTGGCTGGCAGCCGGGAGCCTGGTGGGGGGTCGCTCAGGATTCCGGGTGGATCGCGTCGGTGGCGGATAGCGTCGCGAACACGATGCCCACCACGCCTGCCGGCATGACCGCCTTTGAAGCACGACTCCCGAACTGGGGGAATTCACTCATGCCGCCGCTCCTGAAGCGGATCAGGGAACGGTTGCATGTGCAGGCGGTGGTCGACTCGACGCAGCAATGGCGCCTGGGATACGAAGTGGGACGTCAGGTAGTCCAGAATCGCTGGGGCGTGGACGCGATGTATGACCTGGACTTGCACCACGACCGGGACGTCCGGACCGCGCTCGGCGCGTTTCCCAAGTTGGCCGACCTTTTGAAGGGAAAGCCCAACTAGGCTAGTTTTCAGCGCATGGCCACCAAGACCCCCCCCCAGTCCCGCACCCAGTCCAAGTCCACCAAGTCCCAGCTCTCGAAGACCGAGCTCTTGGACATGTACCGGCTGATGCTCCTGTCCCGTCGCATCGACGACAAGGAGATCCAGCTCAAGCGCCAGAACAAGATCTTCTTCCAGATCTCCGGTGCCGGTCACGAGGCCATCCTGGTGGCTGCCGGCAAGGCCATGAAGCCGGCCCACGACTGGTTCTATCCCTACTACCGGGACCGGGCCCTCTGCCTGACCCTGGGCATGACACCCACCGAGATGCTCCTCTCGGCCGTCGGCGCCGCCGAAGACCCGAATTCGGGTGGCCGGCAGATGCCGTCGCACTGGGGTCACCAGGCCCTCAACATCGTCAGCCAGTCGTCGCCCACCGGGACGCAGTTCGTCCAGGCGGTCGGTTGCGCCGAGTCGTGGTACCGGGCGTCGAAGATTTCCGATGCGGACGTATCGGTGAAAAAGGACGAAGTGGTCTATTGCTCGTCCGGCGACGGGACGACCAGCGAAGGCGAATACTGGGAGGCGCTGAACACGGCCTGCAATCTCAAGCTGCCGGTCGTATTCCTCGTCGAAGACAACGGGTATGCCATCTCCGTGCCGGTCGAGGTTCAGACGGCGGGAGGCTCCGTCTCCAAGCTGGTCACCGGGTTCCCGGGCCTCTTCATTCAGGAAGTAGACGGCTGTGATCCGATCGCCTCGTACGAGACGATGCGGCGCGCCGTGGAGTACTGCCGGGAACGCAAAGGCCCGGCGCTCGTGCACGCGCATGTCACCCGCCCATACTCCCACTCGCTTTCGGACGACGAGATCCTGTACCGCCCGTCGAAGGAGCGTGAGGAAGAGGCCAAGCGGGATTGCGTCGTGGTTTTCCCCAAGCGGCTCGTCGCGGACGGCATCGCGACCCAGGCGGAGATCGAGGCGATCCAGAAGCAGGTCGACGACGATGTTCAGGTCGCGGCCGACATGGCCCTGGTGTCTCCCCAACCGAAGACCGACACCGTCTACCACTATGTCTACTCCCCCGACGTCGACCCCACGTCGGAGCAGTTCGATACCGAGGACGATCCGCAGTTCAAGGGTGAGCCGACCACGGTGGTCGACCTCCTGAACGCCTGCATGAAGGATGAGATGGCGCGCGATCCGCGCATTCTCGTGTTCGGTGAAGACGTCGCGGACGCGAGCCGCGAAGCGGTGCTGAAGGACGTGAAGGGCAAAGGCGGAGTGTTCAAAGTCACCTGGGGCCTGCAGCGCCAGTACGGCGGCGACCGGGTCTACAACTCACCGCTGGCGGAAGCCAACATTCTGGGCCGCGCCATCGGACTGTCGACGCGGGGCTGGAAGCCCGTGGTCGAGATCCAGTTCTTCGACTACATCTGGCCCGCGTACCACCAGATCCGGAACGAGATGGCGACCATGCGCTGGCGCTCGAACAACGCGTTCAAGTGCCCGGCGGTGGTGCGCGTGACGTACGGCGGCTACCTGAAGGGCGGTTCGATCTATCACTCGCAGACGGGCGCGGTCGTCTTCACCGCGGTCCCCGGTCTCCGCGTGATCTGCCCGTCCACCGCGCTCGACGCCAACGGCCTCCTGCGAACCGCCATCCGCTGTGACGACCCCGTGCTCTTCCTCGAGCACAAGCACCTGTACCGCCAGACCTACAACAAAGCCCCGAATCCCGGCCCGAACTTCATGATCCCGTTCGGCAAGGCGCGGGTGGCGCGGGAAGGCACCGACCTGACCGTCATCACCTACGGCGCCGTGGTGCAGCGTGCCCTCGTGGCCGCGAAGATGCTCGAAGACGCTGACGGCACCCGGGTCGAGGTGATCGACTTGCGCTCGCTCTCTCCGGTCGACTGGGAGACGATCGAGCAGTCGGTGCGGAAGACCAACAAGGTGCTGGTGGCCTACGAAGACTCGCTGTCGTGGGGCTATGGCGCCGAGATCGCCGCGAAGGTGGCGGACGTGTGCTTCCCGTGGCTCGACGCGCCGGTCAAGCGCGTGGCCTCAACGGACACGTTCGTCGCGTATGCGCCGGAGTTGGAAGATGTGATTCTGCCGCAATCGGAAGGTTTGGCGGCGGCGATGCGGGAGCTGAAGGCCTTCTAGTTCCTGCCTCAGGACCGCATGAGGTCTTTGACTTCCCCCGCCGCGGCGATGGCATGATCCACGTCGCGTGAGAGGGCCCGGGCCTGCTGGGTGGCCTGGGTGAGATCGCCGAGCACGGCGCCGATCCCGGCGGACTTGAGGCGCAGCAGGTCGTACCGGACGTTCTGCATCGCCAGGACACACGATTCGAGCTGGTCCCGCACGCCGTCCCGCCGCCCCACCAGATCTGCCAATGCCTGCCGCTGCCGCTCGAGGAGTGCGAGCTGGCGGTCGCGCTCCGCGCCCTCAGGCTGTCCCTTCACCTGCACGAGGCGTTCGTCCAACCGTGGCAGGCTCGTGCCATCGACGTCGGCGCTCATCGCGTGCAGCATCCTCGCGAGATTCTCGGCGCGCGCCATCAGCGCATCCACGGTCTGCGTGACCTCCGGAAGCCGCTCTTTGTCGGACTGCGGCAGCCGCTGGACCACGCCGAAGATCGCCTGACGGTCGCGGCGAACCTGGTCAATGGTGGCCGCTTCGTTGCCGTAGTCGTCGATGCTCGCGGGCAGCAAGGGTGTGCCCACCGCGGGCGAAAGGCGCGACTCCGCCGCGTCTGGAGCCGCGGGGCGCATGAAGACGTCGCGCCAGCTGTAACCCGCCTCCCAGAGACGCCAGAACCTCGGCAGCACGCCGAACGCGCCCCACAGCCCCACGGGCCAGATCGCCCAGTTGACGCCGCCACCGGTGACAAGGTTCAGGAACAGCAGACCGCACGACACGGATGCCCACGAGACGAAGTTGGCGCGCGTCGCCTTTACCATGGAGGCTTCGCCACTGGCCGTCTTCCCGACTTGCTGATTCCGGTCCCGCTCACGTTGCAACCGCCGGCCCGCGCGTCCACGGCCGATATCCGGAGAGCGCGGCACCGGAAGCGGCGCGCGACCCTGTGGAGCCACCGGCCGGTTCAGTCCGCTCGACCCCCGGCTCGTCACCACCCGTGGCGAAGGCCGGAACGCCGGCGTGGAGCGCGACTCGAGCGCCCGTCGCAGAGCGTCAGCCGTCGGCCACCGCTTTTCCGGATCCTTGTCCAAACAGCGCATGACACAAGCCGAGAGCTCGCCGGGACAGTCGGACCGCTTCGAGGTGATGTCCGGCGCTTCTTCCGTGATCTGCTTCATGAGGAGGCCGGGCACCGTGGGAGCGGAGAATGGCAGCTCGCCGACGAGCATCTGATAGCCGACCACACCCAGGCTGTAGAGATCGGAGCGCCCGTCGATTTCGCGCTCGCCCAGCGCCTGCTCCGGGCTCATGTAGTGCGGTGTCCCGATCGCCACGCCGGTTCCGGTGAGCGTCCCCGGGCCGGTGGAGGAGGTCAGAGCCTTGGCGATTCCGAAGTCCGTGACCATCACGCGGCCACGCGAGCCCTCGAGGAGGATGTTGTCGGGCTTCACGTCACGGTGGACGATCCCGAGCGCGTGTGCGGCGCCGAGGGCGTCGACGGTCTCGAGCATGATGCGGCGGGCCTCTTCCGGGGGCAGGGTCCCCCGCCGCTGGAGTTTTCCCGAGAGCGGTTCGCCGTCCACGAACGCCATGATGAAGTAGACGAGGCCGTCAGGACCCTCGCCGACCGAGAAAATCGGAACGATGTGCGGATGGGACAGGCGCGCGGCGGTCTCCGCCTCCCGCAGGAAGCGGAGCCGAATTTCTTCGCGGAACGCGAGCTCGGGGGGGAGGACCTTGATGGCCACCCGGCGCTTGAGCCGTTCGTCCCGGGCGTTGTAAACAACGCCCATCCCGCCGCGGCCAATCTCACTGTCGACCGTATAGGCGGTACCGAGCGCCCGGGACAGGCGACCCATTAACGAGTTGTCGTTCTCGCTCATTCCGCTCTAGAGCCTCATATACAGACCCGAAAGATTAGCCCTCTGAGACCAGTACGGCAACCGCGTTTGCCATCGCTACTTACGAAGTCTTGACCTTTGCGTTTCCCCGCCGAAGTGGCCGCACCGGATGATTCGCCGGGCCTGGCGTGGCAGGCCCTGCCTCTTTGGCCGGAGAGTTTGGGAACGCGTGGCCTTGAAGCGCGGTTTTCCCATTGGCACGGTGGATGCACCTGCGGGTGCGTAGCCACTCTCTCAAATGGAGTTGATTGCGATGTACGAGCGTCTAACCCTGCCGGTCCTGCCTCTCCGCGAAATGGTCCTTTTCCCTGGCGTGTCGCAGCCGATCGGCGCCGGGCGTCCCGCGACCCTGCGGGCCATCGAGGCCGCGTTGCGGAGCCAGTCGCACCTGATCTTCGCCGTTTCCCAACGGGAAAACGTCGATCAGGTGACGCCGGGCGTCCTCTACACCACCGGTACAATCGCGAAAATCAGTCAGATCCAACGCGGCATCGGCGGCGTCCAACTGATGCTGCACGGCGAAGTCCGCGGTACGGCCCTCCATTACCAGGATGCGTCCGGGCACCTCGAGGCCGTGGTCCGTGAGGCCACCGACCTTCCTCCGTTGGATGAGCAAAACCAGGCGTTCGTTGCGCTGTACCGGGAAGCCCGGGAGCGCGCCGGCGATCTGGGCCGGAAATCGGGGCTTCCTGAGGATGTGGTCAAACAGGTCCTGGACGGCGTCAATGAGCCGGGCCGGTTCGCGGACCTGGTCGCCGCCTACCTCGAGATCAAGCCGAGCGAAAAGCAGAGCCTGCTCGAGACCCTGGGAGTCGAAGACCGGGTCCGCCGCGTGCTGGTGCACGTCCAGCGGCAGATCGGCATGCTCGACGCGCAGGAAGACATCAAGTCTCAGGTCCAGGAGGAGTTGGGAGAACGACAGCGCGAGATGTACCTCCGCGAGCAGCTGAAGGCGATTCACAAGGAGCTGGGCGACGAGGACGAGGCCGGGGATGTCGACGATCTCCGGAAGCGCATCGCCGCACTCGAGCTTCCCGAGGCTGCGCGGAAGGAAGTCGACCGTGAGCTGCTGCGGCTCGACCGGGCCAACAAGGATTCCATGGAAGGTCAGGTGATCAGGACCTTCCTCGAGACCGTGGCCGAGCTGCCGTGGAACAAACGCTCCGAAGAGTCCCTCGATCTTGATCGCGCCGCGAAGGTGCTCGAGGAAGATCACTTTGGTCTGCAGGAAGTGAAGGACCAGGTGCTCGAGTTCCTGGCGGTCCGGAAACTCAGACTGGAGAAGCCCGACGCGGAATCGAAGGGCAACGAGGACGACAAACAGGCCAAGGGGCCGATTCTCCTCTTCATCGGCCCTCCGGGCGTCGGCAAGACGTCGATCGCCAAGTCCATCGCCCGGGCGATGGGCCGGCCGTACGTCCGTATCTCACTCGGTGGGGCGCGGGATGAAGCCGACATTCGCGGTCACCGCCGCACCTACGTCGGTGCCATGCCCGGACGCATCATCCAGGGGATGAAGCAGGCGGGTGCCAAGAACCCGGTCTTCCTGCTCGACGAAGTCGACAAGCTCGGCGTCTCGTTCCAGGGCGACCCCGCCTCGGCGTTGCTCGAGGTGCTCGATCCGGCACAGAACGATTCATTCACCGACCACTATCTGGGCGTGCCATTCGATCTGTCCGAGGTGCTGTTCATCGCGACGGCGAACTTCCCCCAGAACATCCCCGGTCCGTTGATGGACCGGATGGAAACGGTGACGTTCGCCGGTTATACGGAGCGGGAGAAGCAGGAGATCGCGCGGCGGTACTTGATCCCCCGGCAGTTGCAGGAGAACGGCCTGACGGCGGATCAGCTGACGATCACTGATGACGCGCTGCAAGCCGTGATTTCGAGCTACACGCGGGAAGCCGGTGTCCGTCAGCTGGAGCGCGAGATCGGGAAGGTCGGCCGGAAAGCCGCTCGGAAGATCGCCGGCAAGGATGCAGTGGTGGTGAACGTCACTGCCACGGACGTGCCGGCGCTGATCGGGCGGCCGAAGGTCCATCCCGAGCGGAAAGCAGGCGCGGACGACGTGGGCGTCGCGACCGGCATGTACTACACGCCGGTGGGTGGCGACATCATGTTCGTCGAAGCCAGCGTGATGCGCGGGAAAGGCGAGCTGACCCTCACCGGACAGCTGGGGGACGTGATGAAGGAGTCGGCGCGTGCGGCGTGGACGTACGCGAAGTCTCACGCTGACCAGCTGGGGATTCCGGAAGGCCGGCTACGGGATTCGGATGTTCACGTGCACGTTCCCGCCGGCGCCATTCCGAAGGACGGCCCTTCAGCGGGCGTCACGATGGCCACGGCCCTGGTCTCGGCGTTGTCGGGTAGACCGGCGCGCCACGACCTCGCGATGACCGGTGAAGTGACGCTGCGCGGGAAAGTCTTGCCGATCGGCGGCGTGAAGGAGAAGGTGCTCGGCGCCGTTCGCGCGGGCATTCAGACCATCATCCTGCCGCAGGAGAATGGCCGGGATCTGGAGGACCTGCCGGCTGAGGTCCGCCAGACACTCGACGTGCACCTGGTGTCGGATTTGGGTCAGGTGCTGAGCCTGGCTCTGCGGGGAGCGCGGTTCGAGTCGGGGCACCTCGTGTTCGAGGGCGACGCTCCGAAAGAACCGAAGATGGTCAGCCGCCCCTAACGCGCGGCGACCCCCGCGACGAGGAGTCGAGTGGCGCCCTCGCGCCAGCGTTGCCGGAGAGCGGGTTCATCTACCGCGAGTGACGGCGCGCTGGCCGAGACCACCGACTCGAGATTGAGGAATCCCACCATCAGTACCAGGGCTTGAGCAGCGGTCAGGTGCGGGTCGACATCGTCCCGCACCTGGCCGAGACCTTGGCCTTCGGCGAGCAGGACGACCAGCCGCTTGATCACCGGGGCAAAGGGGGCGATGTCGACCCGACCCGAGCGAGTGAGGAGTGAGACCAGCTCGGGGTGCGAGGCAAAGAACGTGTAGAGCAGATCGAGGGAGCGTTCGAGCCGGTCGAGAGGTCGACCGCCGCTGGCGGTCAGCCCAGCCAGAGACTGTTCGAGGTCCGCGGCTGCCCGGCCCAGAACAGCCTGGAAGAGTCCCTGCTTCGATTGGTAGTAGTAGAAGAGCAGCTGCTTGTTGACCCCTGCGGATCTAGCGATCCGGTCGACGCGCGCACCTTCAAAGCCTTCCTGGGCGAACTCGCGTTGCGCCGAATCGATGATACGTAAAGCCCTTGTATTACTGAGCTTATGCTTCATAACCACAATTTATCAACCTGTGGGTTGATATCAATACGCAAGATTGCAACGTTCGGCGGCGGCTGAGGGATTCCTTGCTGCAGGAATGGGATCAGGGATCGGAGCAGGGCAGCTGGGTCCTCGTCGGGGAGGTCATGACCTACGCCCGGCACCAGGACGAAGGCGGCGCGCGGCAGGCTCGCGGTCATTTGCTCCCCGACCCCCGGCGGAATCCAGACGTCCCGGGAACCCCACATGACCAGAGTCGGCTTGGCGATCGAGTCGAGCCGTCCCTTGAGGGCGCTGAAGTCGAACTGATGAGCGACACCGGCCAGCGTCCTCCCGAAATCAGGAGCAGCGACCGGGGCGTAGTACTGATCGACCTCGTCCTGCGTCACGCGGCTCGGGACCCCGAAAGTCGATCGTAGGGCCTCCTCCACGCCGTCCCGCCCGCGCAGCCCCGCGACCAGCCGGCCGACCAATGGAGCTCTCGCCAGCCGCGTGAGCAGCGGCATGTGTGTTCCGAGTCCGGCGGCGTCGATAAGCACCAAGCCACGGACGTTGCCCGGATCTCTGAGGGTGGCGAGCGCCGCGATTTCTCCACCCATGGAGTGGCCGACCAGCACCACATCCGTCAGGTGCAGTGAATCGAGCAAGGCGACTGTTAGCGACGCGTAGTCGGCCTCGCTGTATCCAGATGTCGGCCGGTCGGAGCCCCCGAACCCGCGGTTGTCGAAGGCCACGACATGAAAGCCGGCCGCCGAGACGGGGCCGATGACGTCCCGCCAGGTGTAAATCGACGCGCAGAGCCCGTGGAGCAGCACCACCGTCGGCCCTGTTCCCATTTCGACGTAGCGAATTCGGGTGCCGAGGACGGTGACGTACTTCGGCTGCAGGCTGGTTCCAGCGGGATACCACCGGGATTCGGGGATTGGTGCCGCGCGGCAGGCCACGCCGAGTACGAGAAAAGCCAGCAACGGCGCTCTTTTCACCTGACCGCCGCCGCTCCTACTTGAACGAGGAGGGGATGGGCAGTCCACATTGCGGTCATCAGATCTCCGCTGCCCGCAGCGGAAAACACCCGCACTCCGTCGATCAAGAGAATCGTCGGCGCATCCGCGGGCGCGGTTCCCTTCGAGAGTGACTCCGGATCTTCTGCGTCGCCGGCGATCTGCACGTCGAGCTCGGCCCGAGCTGCCGCCCGCCGCCACGCCGGCAGGGACGGGCGCCACAGCTCCGCCGCGACCGTTCCCTTCACCCCCCGCTCCGCCCGGGCCACCAGCTGCTGTAATGCGTTCACCGTACCCCGCAGACCCTCAGCCCCATGAATCGTCGGCTCTCCCCCTCCCCCCGTACCCTCCAAAGCCCGGCTGAGCCGGTCGAGCGCCTGCCCCTGCGAGGCTGCGACCCGGGCAACGAGGCTCGAGGGATCCGCGGGCCGGAATTGCGCCGGCCGTCCTCCGGTGGAGCTCGCCGCGCCGCGGCTCACCAACCCCTCGAGCGCTGCGTAGGCGTTCGCGCGCGCCAGCCGGCACGCGCGCGCTACCGCGTAGCCCGTGGAAGGGCCCAGGCGGAGCAGCGACGCGTAAACGAGAGACTCTGTTGGGGTGAAGCCGAACGGGGTGAGGTCTATAGTGGCCATGATGTAGTAGCTTAAGCTACTACTAAATAACCTCGATCGGGAGCCCCATCAGTCTCGCGATCAGCGCCAGGCGGAAAGTGATGTCGGTCTGCTTCTGCGCCGGGCTCTTCCCTGGTCCCTCGAGCGGGAAGTAGTGGCTGAGCACCGGGTTGTCGGACTTCGGCATGGTTCGGAGCGCTTTGGGACTCCAGATCCCCTGGTCGTCGCACTCCGAAAAGAGCCGGGCCAGCACCTTGCTGGCCGACGGGATTTGCCGCACCAGGCCTAGCCGGGCGAGGATCTCCAGCCAGTAGACTGCGAACGGCACGTCGGGCACGTGGCCATGGGCATCGGCCCGGAGGGGGTCACCCATGATGATGAACATGGGCGGCACGATCCGCTTGCCGGCGAGCTGAAAGAACGCCCGCTTCGGTGCCGGATTCGAGAAGTAGGCCCCGAGGCGCTCGACGAACCCCGAACGCTCCCGCTGGAGGGCGGGCAGGAAGGCCAGCATCTCCATCGCGAAAAACGAAGGGGGCACGGCTTCGGGCTCGACCACCGTCTTGCCCTGGGCCTTCTTGAACGGCTTCTCGAGCAGCGGACTCCTGAGGTACAAGGAGATCCCGTTCAGGATGTTGTGGGCTGCACCGCGGAGACGCGGGTCTTCACCGCGGGACGCGTGGGCGAGCGCTGCGGCGGAAGCCTCTCGGCCGAGGTTCCGGGCCCAGAGGCCCAGACCCGGATCGGTCTTCGCAGGGCGCTGGAACTCCACGAGCAGCGCGGGATCGGGATCGCGCGACAACAGCCGGAACAGGAAGCGGTCGGCGATTCGAAAGATCCGGGCTTCGGACGGCCACCCGAGCTCAAGCAGGTGCCGGTACTGCGTCGCGGTCCCCGCCTCGGTCCACCCGAACGCCTTGTTCGGTCCGGGCGCGAGGAGATTCGGACCCCACAGGCCTGAGTCCTTCTGCTTCCGCGCGATCGCCTGCGCCGGCTTGTACTCGAATGCCTGCGTGGCGAGATCAGCCAAACGCTCAGGGTCCCGGGATCCCTCGGGTGCAGCCTCCGCCATCGCTCGATATTGAATCGGCACGCTGGCCGCTTCCATGAGCCATGACAGCGGAAGGCGATGCGTGGTGGGGAGTTCCAGGGTGATCTCCAGGACTGACGTTTGCGCTTCAGAGACCGTCAAAAACGGGCGCAAACTTACCTGACCCCTGCGAGTCCAGCAATGACTCGCAGTTCGGAACCCAAGTCGAATACATAACTCTTTAATCCACAGCTACTTCACTAGCGTCGCATCAAGTGCAATAATGTGCACGATCAACGCCTAAAATCTGCTCCCGGCAGCCACTTCGGCATGTCGGTCGCGTTTGCGACGGCGAGCGTCAACCGCATTACGACGCGGACCTCCTGGCTCATTCCGTCATAACGGAAGAGCGGCGTCCACTCGTCCGAGGGCTGGTGATAGCGGTGTTCCTCGAACTCCTGCGCCTGCTGCCTCCCCCATCCTGCCGGCTTCCCGACGAAATCCTCGCCAGGCTGAATCGACACCGCCGGCACACCCGCCTTCGCGAAGGGAAAGTGATCTGACCGGAAGAATCCACCTCCGACATCGGGACGGTTCGCGACCTTCAATGACTCTGCCGCCGCCGCTTCGACGAACATGCTTCCCAGGCTCGACTGATCGGAGCCCAGCGCCCCGATGTCCCGCGTCGCCCCGCGAACATTCACCTCGTCCAGGTTGATGTCCGCGGCGGTCTGGGATATGGGAAAGAGCGGATGCGCCACGTATCCCGCCGATCCCAGGAGCCCGCTCTCCTCCGCAGTCGTCGCGACGAACAGCACGGACCGCCTCGGCCGCTTGGGCATCTTCGACAGCGCCTCGGCGGTCGCCAACATCGCCGCCACTCCCGACGCATTGTCCTCGGCTCCGTTGTAGATCGAGTCGTCGCCCACCACCGGCCCGATCCCCTTGTGATCCCAGTGAGCGGAGATCACCACCACCTGCGAAGAGAGCGCCGGATCCGAGCCGCGCAGGCGCCCGACCACGTTCTCGCTCTGCACATGCCGAACCACACTCGAGAGATCGATGGCCGCGTGCAGACCTGTCGACACCGGCAGAAAGTCCCGGTTTGCCGCCATCTTTGTGAGCGAGTCGAGATTGAGCCCGACGGAGGCGAGCGCCGACTGCACGGCGTCATGCGTGGCCCACGATGCGAAATCGAGAGAGGGGCCAGTCCCACCCTCGAGCTGGAACTGCTCGACGGACCAGGAGCCGCGCACCACGTCCCACCCGTACGTCGCACTCGCCGTCGTATGCACCAGAACCACGCCGACCGCGCCCTGCCGGGCCGCCTCCTCGAGCTTGTAGGTCCATCGGCCGTAGTACGTGAGCACGCGGCCCTTGAAGAGGGTCGAGTCCTGAATGCCGGGGTCGTTGACCAGCATCAGGAGCACCTTCCCGTGCAGGTCCGTGCCCTTGTAGTCGTCCCACCGGTACTCGGGCGCCTTGATCCCATACCCGACGAAGACCACATCCCCATCGGCGGTGATCCGCGATTCCGGCTTCATGGCCCAGGCGACGAACTCGTCACCCGGCTTGAGGCTCCTGGTATCCGCGCCCTTCCCCCACACGAATGAGGGCTGCTGGGTGAGCGTCCCCGCGAGGGAAACGGGCTGGAAGTACGAGCCGTTTGGACCCGCGGGCTCGAGCCCCAAGGCCTCGAATTGCGCCGCGATGTAGTCGGTGGCGAGGTGCCCGCCGCGAGTGGCCGGGGCCCGTCCCTCCAGCAGGTCGCTGGCGAGAAAGCGGAGGTGGGCATCCATCGCGCGTTCATTGGGTGCCGGGATGCTGGGAACGGGTGGGGCAGCCGGGGTTGCAGGCTTCTGTGCGAGGGCCGCACCCGACGAAGCACCGAAGATCAACAGGAGGGTGTATAGTGGTCGCATCGCGTGAACCAATCGCCTTGCTCCACCTGTAGCAAGGGGTCATTTTTCGGCATGCTGGAAGCTCTCAAGTCTCGCCCCGTCAATAAGCTGCCCGACCGCGTCCGCTTCCCGGGCCGCATCCTTTTCCTCACTGAGGATGCCGCGCTGGTGCGGGAGCAACTCGCGGGGAAAGATCTGCCTTGGCCTCCCACGGTGGCCCTGCGCGACAACATCTCGACGGACGAGATCACGCCGGCCTACATCTGCTACTACTACGACGAGACCCTCGGAGAATTCCCCTATCTCGGTCTCAAGTGCGGTGACCAGTTCCCGATCACGCGCGGCTCCGTCAAACAGGGCGGGTTCGTGGCCTCCGTCTCCGGCAAGCGCCGCGGGAAGGGCTCTTCCCGGGAACAGTCTCCCTACGCCGAGATGTGCGCCGGCATCAAGCTCGTCGTCGCCGAAAACATCGAGCGCATCTACCGCGAGAATTGCCAGAACCTCGGCGTCCTGACCACGACCGACTTCTCCATCATCGAACGCGTCCGCCGCGGCGAGGACATCCCCCTCTCGGCGTTCACCGAGGGCGAAGGCGAGATCACGAAGGGCATCATCGAGTACGACGGGCTATTCAACTACAACGTGGCGCGGCTGCAGGGCAAAGTCGTCCTGAGCCCTCCGGACACGCCCCGCCGCCCCATGACCCTCGGCGAGAAGGTCCTGGCGCGTCACTGGGTCGTGGACCCCTCCATGGGGAAGGTCGGCGTTCCCTCGGTGAAGCCGGGGGACGAAGGTTTCGTGGTGACGGACATCCGGTTCAGCCACGAATACGTCACTCCGATGGCGGCAATCTTCTTCGAGCAGCTGGTGGGGCAGGACGAGAAGGTGCTCGATCCCGCCTCGGTGCTCCTGTTCCGGGATCATCTCACCTTCCTTGGTGAAGCGATGACGCCGGAGCGGATCAAGGAAGGGCTCCTCGACGTTGCCAACCAGCTCGAGAAAAAGCAGCGGGCGTTTGCGGAGAAGCAGGGCATCAGGCTTTACGGCGAGCTGCGGCTGGGCCACCATGGCTCCGAAGCCATCTGTCACTCGAAGATCCTCGAGTCGCATGCGCTCCCGGGTCAGGTCATCATCGGATCGGACTCCCACACGCCGCACGCGGGCGCCGTCGGGTGTGTCGCGTTCGGGGTCGGCACCACCGCGATCTTCAATTCCTGGATCACCAGGGACGTCCGCCTCACCGTGCCCGAGACCGTGAAGGTCGTCGTGAAGGGCGCGAAGCCGGCGAACGTGACCGCCAAGGACTACATGCTCGAGATCCTGCGCCACCCGTACATCAAGAGCGGGCAGGCGATCGGGAAGCTGGTCGAGTACTGCGGTGCCGCGGTCGAGGCCCTTTCGGTGGACGAGCGCGCGACGATGACGAACATGACTGCCGAAGTGGGTGGCTTCACCGGCTACGTGGCGCCGGACGACAAGACCGTCGCGTACCTGATGGACTACCGGAAGATGTCCCGCGCCGAGGCGACGAAGGTCTGTGCGGACCTCGCGTCCGATCCGAAGGCCGAGTACTGCGAGGTGATCGAGATCGACGCCTCTCAGCTCAAGCCGATGGTCGCGCTCCCCGGCGATCCGGGCAACGGTGCGTACATCGACGAGCTCGGCGCTCCGGTGAAGGTCGAAATCGCGTACGCGGGCTCGTGCACCGCTGGGAAGAAAGAGGACATGGACATGTACGCCCGCGTCCTCAAGGAAGCGGTGGACCGCGGCCTGAAGGTGGCGCCGGGCGTGAAGTTCTTCATTCAGTCGGGATCACAGGATGTGAAGCGGTACTGCGAAGAGCAGGGCTATCTCGACATTTTCCGGCAGGTGGGAGCGACCTTCCTCGAGCCGTCGTGCGGCGCGTGCATCAATGCGGGTCCCGGCGTCTCGCGCACCAAGGACGAAGTCACCATCTCGGCCATCAACCGGAACTTCCCGGGCCGCTCCGGCCCGGGCCAGCTGTACCTTGCGAATCCCTACACGGTGGCCGCGTCAGCCATCGCCGGTGTGATTACCGAGTGGGCGCCGGAGCCGGGGGGGCGCTCAAAGACCCGGTGATGCCGATCTTCAGAGCCTGAATTCCCCCCGAAAAACTGCGCGAGCCCGTGACCGTCGTCGACGAGTCCGGTTCGAGTTTGGCCGTCAGATGGAAATCCCCGTTCATCGTCCCGCGCGATACCGCGAGCGTGAGGCCGCCGAGTCCCGTCGTCTGCGCTGAGCCGAGGCTGACGCCCGTCACGTGAAACGCTCCGGCCCGGGTGAGCCATGTCTGCACCGCCGAGTCCTGGGCCTGTGCGACGACGAAGCCGACGCCCGTGCCCACGGAGTCGGGTGAGAATGAGGTCGCGAGGGAATCGGAGACCGGCGGGGTGATCCCCGCGCCGAGCAGGAAGGTGACGGTGTCCACCGTCTGCGACGAGGCGCGGTAGTGCCGCCAGTCGAGTAGGGCGCTGAACCGGGCCACGATCGGTGTGTCGCCCTTGGAGGCATTGATGTCCAGCAGGATGCCCACGAGGCGGGTCGTGTCGCCGGGCCCTTCGCCGACCTTGGTCGCCCGGTCGATGAATGGGAAGACGAACGTCGACAGCTCGGAATAGAAGCTGTCGCTCGCCAGGGCCTTGCCGAGCGATGACCGGACTGCTGCGAGCTCCGCGCCATCGATGGCGTCCGGACTCACGCCGGCCGTGCTCGAAGAGCACGCCGCGGCAAGCAAGGCCGCGAGCACCATCCCCACGCCGACCTTCCGCATGCCCATCTCCGTTGTGAAGTGCTTTGTCCTACTCGCCGACGCCCGCTTCGGTTTCAGCGGGGTGGGTGGTGGTGCGGAAGGGCCGCAGGGCGTCGCGCTGATAGACGCTCCGGGGGTTCCACAGAACCCACGACGTAATCCCCAGCTCCTCCGCGGCGCGGATCTCCTCGCGAATCTCCACCGGTGTATAGCGCGGCTTGCGCCGCCCGAGGGTGAAGGCCTGCAGGTACGGACGGATGGTGGCCGCGTTCGGAATATCGCGGCTCTTCTCCTGCGCGTCCCGCAGGGCGTCGTGCACCACCCGGTACGGCTCGCCGTTCGGATGCGCGAACCCGAATGCGCCAGGATAGTAGTGGCTGGGATAGACCATCGGCAACACCACATCGGCGACCGAGGCGAAATCACCCCAGACCTGGCCGATGCCCAGATCGCCTTCGGTGGTCGACGCCGTGAGCGCGAAGATATCGAACGTGGCCGGGACGCCGGCCGCCCGCACGCGGTCCACCAGGAGCTGCACGTGGCGGCGGACGGCGGTGCGCTCCGTGTCTCCCGGCCTCTTGGACGGGAAGATCGCCTCCGCCAGGCGTTCGCGGGGCTCGTCGGGGAAGCGGACATAGTCGAACTGGACTTCGTTGAAGCCCTTCTCGACCGCTTCACGCGCGAGCTGGGCGGCGTAGATCCAGACCGAGTCGTTGTACGCGTCGACCCACGCGATGTTGATCCGGTCGCGCCAGAGGCCGCCCCGCTTGTCCTTCACCGACCACTCGGGCTTCCGCTCGGCAAGCCGCGGATCCTTCGCGACGACGATGCGCGCGATGGTATAGATGTGATGGGCGCGCAGCGTATCCAGCCGCGCCTCGACGTTCCTGGTCCGCGCGCACGCGCTGGCGCCGATTTGCACGGCCGTCGGCACCTGCGAGGGATAGAGCAGGCACCCCGTGTCGTCCTTCACGTCGACCACGAGCGCGTTGATCTCAGTGGAATCGGCGAGCCGCGCGAGCCCCCACAGCTTGGGCGAGGAGAACGCCCACGCGTTGACGTACAACGCTTTCACGTTCCGGGCGTTCACGAACATCGGCTGCTCGGGGTGCGCGAAGTGAATCGATCCGGAATGCAGAAAAATCGGAAGCTGATCCGCGCGCACCGGTATCAACGGGCGCGCGGAATCGGCCTTCTGTTGGGCGAAAAGCCGCCCCGGGACAGCCAGGGCGGCGATCACCACGATCATCGTGCTGCTACGGCTCAAACTCATAGGGGAGAACACGATAGGAATTGGTACCGGCAGAATCAAGAGTACAAACTGCTACTTCAGCTCCAAGCTGTTGAATAGTAAGGGATAGGTGGCCTGACTTTGGCCCCGGTACTGAGGGCGGAAACCGAACAGGATGGCCTTTCCCTGACCGACCTTCACCTCGACCATCGCCGCACGACCCGTCACACGCTCAGGATGCAGAACCCAACCTGACAGCAGGAGGGAGTTGGGGTCGGTCGGGTACCGGCCGATGACCCGCACCTGTGTCGAGTCGAGCACATCGAACGCCGGTCCCCCCTCGTACCAGGCGATGCTCTTTGGCGGCATCCCGTGCGCCTCGGCGGCCGTCGTATCCAGCTCGAGCCGGAAGATCGACCCCGGGGCATAGAACTCGTCGTCGGGAACACCTTCGAGCACGTTCCGGACCGGCAGGAGCAGCGTCTGAATGAGGAAGCGGCTGGCCTCGTTGAGGGCCACCACCGTGCCGCCATCCTGCACGAATTGCCGGAGTGCATCCACGCCGGCGGATCCCAACCCGCCCGCGTAGGCCGCAGGGTACCGGGGTGAAGGAAGTCCCTCGAGCAAGTCGTGTGGTGACTCGTCCGGCAGCACGATCACGTCGAACTTCGCCTTGAGCCCGCCCGCGCGCATCGTCGAATCGACGATCGACACGTACGGGACTTTCCAGGTGTCGAACACCCAGCGCGTCCATCCTTCATCCATCGACGGAGCGTACGAGCGGTACACACCGACCTTCGGTGCCTCACCCGCCCCGAATCCCGGATACCCCGGCGTCGCATGGGGCGAGGAGATCGGCGCCGATAATTGGAGGTGCGACGGCTCCTCCGCGAGGGCGTTCGCCGTGAGCCCGAGCAGAAGCGGAAGCGTATTCGCCGTCACATCGTAGGGCCGCTCCGGCGGACCATTCGGATATTGCCGGCGGTCCGGGTACGCTTGCGGCTCGAGCAGCGTCTTGGCGAACGCGGCATAGGGCTGTCTCAGAGCGATGATGTAGGTGCCGGCGGGATACCGCTGCCCGCCCCCACTGAATGCCTGATTCGCTGCGCGCACTTCCACGCCGCCATGATGGAAAACCGAGAACAGGGTCGTGAGCGCGATCGTGTCCTGCTGCTTCGGAATGGCGTAGCCCCAGGGCCAACCCCGCCATCCCCGCACTCCGCGCCATCCCACCGTAAGAAAGTCGCTCAGCCACTTCGACCGCTCCGTCGCTGCATGGTCGAGCAGCGCGTATGCGGCATCCGTCTGATAGCTCACAATGTCCCGGAGGGACCAGCGCCCGCCGGGCCACGGATGCGGGAAATTCCAGGAACGCTCGCGCGGGTTGAAGCCGCGTCCGGCCGCAGAGAGCTGATCGAATGGGATGTCGACCGGCGTCGCGAGCTCGGCGCTCGCCGCTTCGCAGAGAATGCGGACCGCGCCGTGGTAATGCGCGAAGGCGCGCGACGGAGTCCAGGCGTCGTAGAGACTGTTAATCGCAATCCCGGTCCTGCCCTCGCCGCCCAGGGTCCACGCCATCGACGTGCCCAGCGCATTGTCGCCGTCGACGAGCAACGGATCGACGTTCGGCTCGATCGGATCGAGGTACGGGGGCAGGAAAAGCCGCGATCCGTTCTGGCCCTGCTGATGCAAGTCCATCACGATCTGCGGATGCCAGACGTTGTACAGCGAGTCCGCGACCAGCTGGGTCTCGACCTGCGTGAACTCGTACCAGTCCCGGTTCAGGTCGTGCCCGACGTAGTGGTGATAGAGCTCCGGCGGCTGACTCCCCTCGGAGGCCGTCCCCAGCGTGTGGTTGTACCACCTGCTGACGATCGTCACGCCATCCGGATTGAGGGACGGCACGAGCCAGAGGATCACATTGTCGAGGATCGCGCGCGTCCGGGCACTCGTGTCGGTCGCCAGGCGATAGGCGAGCAACACCGGCGACAGATGCCCGCCCACCTCGTTCGAATGCACCCCCGACGTCACCATCACCATCGTCTTCCCGTCCTTGAGCGCCTGCTCGGCGTCCTTGTTGTTCGCAAGCGTGCGGGGATCGGCGAGGCGGGCGTTGAGGGCCCGGAAATGGTCGAGGCGCTTGAGGTTCTGGGGACTCGAGATCGCCAGCGCGATGAACGGCGCGCCGAGCGTGGTCTTCCCGATTTCGCGGAGATCGACGCGGTCACTCGCGTCCGCCAGCGCGTGGTAATAGCGGAGGAGCGTGGGCCAGTCGGGCAGCTTGCGGTCATCGCCCGGCTCGAAGCCGAGAATGGACTTGGGCGTCGGGATCCTGGGTGCCGCGGCGTGTTTGGCGGGAGCTGGGTGCTTGGAACGAGCCCGCTGGCCGGCCAACGGGCCGGCCAGGACTAGGCTTGCGAGAAGGACGGTCCCCGGTATCGGACGCCGGAGCGTGAGCATCGGTGACCCGTTTCGAGGGTTACGAATGGGGGCGAAAAATATCGGGGCGGGGCGCCGAAAGCCAACGGCGCCCCGCCCCTGCGGGATGTCAGGGAAGCTTGTGGAGTTCCACGCGGCGGTTTTGCGCCCGGCCCGTCGCGGTCGAATTCGGTGCCACCGGCTCGGCAGGACCGTACCCCCGTGCGGTCATCCGCGACGGGGCCACGCCCTTCCGCGCAAGGTATGCGCGGACCGCCAGCGCTCGCGCGGCCGAGAGCCGGACATTGATCATCCGCGAACCCGTGTTGTCGGTGTAGCCCGCGATCTCGATCCGGATGTCCGGATTCGCCACCAGCACGCCGGCCACCTGATCGAGTGTCGCGTACGATTGCGGCGTCAGCACCGACTTCCCGGATTGGAAGGTCACACCCTTCAGCACGTAGGTGGGCCGCGCAGGTGCCGCTCCCGAAACCGCTCCAGGCACGGTCTGCACCGTCTGGAACAGGACCGGGCATCCCTTCGCGTCCACCGGCATGCCACGCGGCGTGTTGGGACACTTGTCGAGCGAG
>Ga0126371_10000398_pt1 | contig 35455 bp, 27 predicted proteins | sample PanSoiMetaPlot_4_FD_110145 | JGI IMG/M metagenome (GOLD analysis project Ga0126371, IMG submission 110145) | Tropical forest soil microbial communities from Panama - MetaG Plot_4 | ecosystem: Environmental > Terrestrial > Soil > Tropical forest > Bulk soil | place: Panama | collected 2016-02-17
AAACTACCCGAGCCAGTTCCCAGGCGCTGGTGCGGTTCGAAACCAACGACTACTCGGTGCCGGTGGCCTACGGTCATCGTCAAGTGCTGGTGAAGGTGTTCGTGTGGGAGGTAGTGATCTCCTGTGCCAGCGAGGTGATTGCCCGGCATCCCCGCAGTTACGAGCGCGAGGAAATGATCTTCGAGCCTCTGCACTATCTGGCGTTGTTGGAGCAGAAGACCAACGCCTTAGACCAGGCGGCGCCGCTGCAAGGCTGGCAGTTACCGAAAGAATTTACTGAGCTGCGACGGCAGATGGAGGCGCGTCTGGGAAAACGGGGACGCCGCGAGTACGTGCAGGTACTGCGGTTGCTGGAGACGTTCTCTTTTCTGGAAGTGACCTCTGCGATCCAGCAGGCCCTACGTCTGCAAGCCATCGCCTTTGATGCGGTCAAACACCTGGTGCTGTGCGCTCTCGAGCGGCGGCCACCAAAGCTGGATCTGGAGAACTACCCGCATCTGCCCGCCGCTGAAGTGGCGCTGACGCGAGCCAGTGACTACCAGGTTCTCCTGACGGGAGGGGCGCAGTGATGGACACCCCCCAAGTCCTGCTGGAGCATTATCTGAAGCAACTGCATCTGCCGAGCGTATTGCGCGACTACCCCAAACTGGCTGAGCAATCCGCCAAGGAGGGGAACACCTTCGAGGTGTTCTTGCTGCGCCTGATGGAGTTAGAGATCACGGATCGGGAGCGGCGGGCCACGGAGCGGCGTATTAAGGCGGCCAAGTTTCCAGTGACCAAGGGACTGGAGACTTTCGACTTTCTGGCGATTCCCTCACTGAACAAAAAGCTGGTGGTGGAGTTAGCGCGCTGCGAATGGATCACCCGGCGGGAAAACGTCCTGGCTCTGGGAAATTCCGGGACGGGCAAAACCCACATCGGCTTGGCATTAGGTCTGGCCGCCTGCCAGCAAGGCTTCCGAGTACGGTTTACGACTGCGGCCGCCCTGGTGCATGAACTCATCGAAGCCCACGATGAGAAACGCCTGCTGCGATACCAGAAATACCTTTCGCGCCGGGAACTCTTGATTGTCGATGAACTTGGGTTCGTGCCTCTGTCGAAAACCGGTGCCGAGATGCTGTTCGAAATTCTCAGCCAACGTTATGAACGGGCTTCCACGCTCGTCACCAGCAATCTGCCGTTCGCCGAGTGGACCGAAGTACTCGGCTCGGAGCGACTGACGGGCGCATTGTTAGATCGATTGACTCACCACGTCCACATCTTGGAGATGAACGGGGACAGTTATCGGCTGAAAAACAGCAAGCGGAAGAAAGACCCCGGGCAATCGTAACCCCGCCGTAATTGCGATCGTCGGCACAGAGCCGTGGAAATGCCGGGGCTGTGGAAAGAGTGGAAAGCCAAAAGCAGGCTTCCCACTCTTTCCACAAGCCCCTCGGAAATCTCGCCAAAAGCCGGCGAGATTCCCACATTCCCACGGCTCCGGCGGCTGCTTTCCCTCCAAAACCACAAAGGCCTGACGGGCGGGCTATCGCCCCGCCCGGGCGGCGCTCCGCGCCACCTCCGTGGTCCCTTTTTCCGCCGCCCTGGTGGTCAACTTTTACTCCGCCCTTGACAATCCTCCAAGACGGTTTTCCGGGTTGAGCCGCAATGTGCGCATTCCGCACTCGGATGGGCGCGAAGAGCCAGGCGAACCTCCTCAATGCTGTTTGCGTTGATGACTGCTCGGTGCAGATTCGGGCAAGGTTCAGCCATCTCTACGGCTTGGCACCATTCGGCGCATGCGGGGCAGGCATTGAAGTCCCACCCATTGCCGAGCGGGACTAGGTCATCGGCGGGCTGTTGGCAACTCCTGCAACGCTGGGGCTCGGTAGGTGATATCAACCGGGACATCTCCGCGGCCGTACAGCCAGTTTCGGGATCGACCGCCAAGGCAAAGCCGTGCTCATCGCAGCAAGCGCGCGCGGTGTCTTTCAGATGCGCTCGCAGCATCGCGGTGGCCGCGGCGCAGTCAACGGCGTCCAAGCGATAAAGACCCGCCGCAACCATGACCGGGCAGCCGGTAAGCTCGGCTCCGAGGCCGTCTTCTTCAGACATCTTCGTTTCCCCCCGTTTTAAATATAGCAATAAGCGGTTATTCTTGTCAATAGCAATAATCGGTTACTCCTAAGCTAGCAATAAGCTCCAAAAAGCGTTTTCTGCTACGATCCTGACCATGGCAAGAAAGAATCCGGCAGCCGTCGCGCTGGGCCGCAGGGGGGGCAAGAAGAAAGTCCCGAAGGGCTTGGCGAAGATGTCGCCTGAGGAGCGGAAACGCATCCAGTCGGCCGGCGGCAAAGCACGCTGGAAGAACAAGCCGAACGCCTAAGAGGCGGAGTGTTCCTCAGATTCGTTGTGCCAATGCTCCCGTTTACCGAGTGTGTAATACTGCGGCGCATGACCACGGCCGCAAATTGAGGGTGATCGTGCTTGAAAAGCAGCGTCCGGAGCGCTGACCAACGCCGGAGAAAGCGCAGTACGCGCCGCCATTTACGCCCAGTTCCCATCCGAAGACCAGAAGTGGAACCTGAGCTAAAGGAGTTGGGCGGTCTTTCGCAGTGCACAGGCCGGGAGTCGACCGTTCTACTTGTAGATTCGATCCCGCAGCCCGACGAGTTGATGGCCAGTCCAACGCATTTTGTTCAAGACCTTATATTGCACAGCCTTAAGATCACCCTGCTACCGCAGTAAACGATTTCCGAGCTCTGAGCTGGCCTCATCCTTAATGCTCTCACCTCGCTAGGAGCAGGCGGCGTTCTGCACTAGTAGATGTTCCTCGAACAGCCGATACATAAGGTGTACATGAAATACAGCCGGTGGCCTTGCGGGAATTTCAGAAGTTCCCAAAGCTGCGGAAATCGCATTCCGGGTAAGAGGCTCGCGGTGGATCGATAGGAGGTTTTTATGGCAAAGCGCCAATACGGAAACTTAGACTGGGATAAGGTCATCGTCGCCCTTTTGAAACACAAAACCCGTACAGCCGCCGCCGCCGCGCTGGGGATCAATCGCGCCACCGTCTGGCGGTACACTCAGACCCCGGAATTCCACCGCCGGTGGCTCCTGGCCCAGGCTTCTGTCTCTTCCGAGGCACGGGCAAAGTTGGAAGCGCATGCCGATCAGGCCGCAGACGTGGTGATCCAGATCATGAACGATCCCAAGGTAAAGCCTGCCGATCGCCTCCGGGCCGCCGGGTTCATCCTGGGCCTGCGTCCGACGGGGGTACCGCTAGACGATATTGAGGTTGGGAGACTTTGATCAGGATTCGCTCGGACTGGATCCGGAAGTTCCGATGGAACCCGACCTCTCCCTAGTCGAAGAGCCTTTTGAGGCGCGACGGTGGGGCCAAAGCCGCGAACAGCTGGACCAACCTCTGTCGCTAGAGCAAAGGGCAATTCTCAAGGAGTTTTTTGAGGAACTGCCGGCTCGCAGGCAATCGGCCTCGGCGAGCGCGCCGAAGACCTCTTCCGCAGCGGGTCCCGTCGTCCACTGCGCCGACACGTCCCCCGTCGCGCCGAACCTTTCCACCCATCCGCCCGCACCAGCGTCTATTCCGCTGCCGGACCCGTCCGCCAAGCTGGCGCCGCCCGCGACCGGGACGGCGGAACGGAACGCAAACCCAAGCGTGACGGCCGGGGCGACACCAATACCGCAACCAAACCCGTCCAGCCACATCGGGACGCCGGCCTCGGGCGCGGCGGGACCCAACCCGCCCACCACGCGCGAGACACCCGGGGCCGGAACCAGTCAACTGACGCCTTCCCCAACTGGGGCAACACTACCGGACGGCCACCCGCAACCGAAGTCGTCTCCTACTCCGCCCCCACCGGCGACTTCCAGCGGACGACCGAACTCCTCCACCGACACGGCGGTACTGCCGGTGGCTACGGCGCCCACCAGCTCGTCGAGGGACATCGCGACGCTACCCACCCCCGCCGCGCCACGCGCCCCATCCCCAAATTCGGCCAAACCCGATGCCAGCATGAATGGCCCGGCGCCTTGGTCGAGTTCGGCAACGCCAGCGGGCAGCACCGCACCGCCGAACCAGTCCCCACCGGTGACCCCTAGCCCGCCGGCGAACGCATCAACTAACGCGACGATACCCGTGGCGGCCCCGGAACGGAACCATCCCCCGAATCGCACGATCTTAACGGAGATTGCCGAGGCTCGGCGACAGGCGCTGAAGGGCATCCAGGCAGTCCTGGAAGGCGACCGCCTGCCGCAAGGAAGATCAGAGAGCCGTTGAGGCTCGGGGGAATCGCTGCGAACCCGCCCTTCCGTGCGCAGGCCGAAGCGCCATCCCGGGCGCGCCAAGTAGTAGCCGCGGGTTCGGCTCGCCGTGGCGCGGCCCCGTTGAGTTGCGCGATTGCTCGCTTGCAGGTGAGGACTTGGGTTTGTTGTTCAAACGCCCGAGACGATTAACGACCGGACGCCGAAGGGGGGATCGGCTGGTCCGAGTCGGTAAGGTATCGGGCTCCCAGTTCGCCATGAAGACGCTCGGCTCCCCGGGGAACGGATTGGTGGTGAGATGGCTGCGCCTTCCTAGGCGATGGTCTTGGCGCGGCCTGTTCTCGCTGCTTCGGTCGAGGGGCCGAGAAGGGCCTCTGATTTGTGTCAGTAAGAAACGAGACTGAATTGCCATTGGGATGACTCGATCTTAATTGAGTTATGGAATTCTTTCGGAGTCCTCCGCTGGCCGTGCCGCAACGTTTTGCAACATTCTGCAACGGTTTTCAGAATGTCGTCAGCTGGGAAAAACAAAGGCGAGCCTCTGGTATTGCCAGAGCTCTCGGCCAGAACGTGCTGCGGCTGAACAGCCAAACGAATTTCGATTGGGACATCTTCAAGAACTTCCACTTCTCGGAACGGGTGAACCTCCAGTTACGGGGTGAGTGCTATAACATATTCAACCTGCACGCATTCCAGCAGGTGGCTAGTGCAAACAACGGCCCTGTCATTACTTCGCCGTCGTTTGGCCAGTACACGGCCGTAAGCCTAAACGCGCGGACGATCCAGATCGGTGCTCGAGTTGTGTTCTAAGTCAAAGCGTTAGCGTCTCTGCTGGGAAGTTGTTAATTGCTGTAGATTTTTGCCGAAAAGCAGCCGCGCATCTGCAAGGTTGACGCCGAGGTGTGCCAGGGCCTCAGTATGGTGCTCCAAAATCGCGCGGTGCCAGCCGCGCGGGAAAAATGAGGAGTCTGTCCCGAATAGGAGCCGGGTAGGACCGAGTACATCGAGCGCACGCCGGAAAACAGTCTTTAGGTCGAGGCCTTCAAATCGCATCCAACTATTGCTGCTCGACGTGTCGAGATACACGTTGGGACACAGGTCGGCCAGCATGAGCGCTTCCCGAAAGTAACCGGCGCCGAAGTGGGGCACCACGAAATTCAGATTGGGATGGCGGAGCGCCACGGCGTGCAGATCGATCGGATTGGAGTAGCGCATGTCGAACGGCGAGGGCAGGCCGAGCTTCTTGCGGACGCCGAGTGTTAACTCGCCGCAGTGGACAAATACGAGCGCGCCTTGCGCGGCGGCTTGGGCCAGCAGCGGTTCCACGCGCGCGTCGTGCATAAAATAGCGGTGCATGGCAGGGAAGAAGCACAGGGCGTGCAAGCCGGCTAGAACCGGAGGCTTGTCGGCCAGTGGATTCACCATGGCGTAGGCCAGGAATCGTTCGGGCCGAGCAGCGGCCGCGGCGGTCACGGAGCCTTCGTCGCCCGGCATACTGGCAATCAGGGCGGCGCGATCCACGCCGTGCTTGTCCAGTTCGGCGGCCCAGCGGGAGGCAAGTTCCAGCGGATCTTCCGGAGGCAGATCCCAGCCCAAACTCGCTGCCACGGCTTCGGAAGTTTTGCCAGCCTGCGCGGCGAGCGAATCGAAAAAACGCCGCGAGAAAAAATGAACGTGCGCGTCCCAGACGGCGCACTCACCCAACTGTGTCCGCATCCGGTTTGTCGAAGTGGGTGAGCCCGGTGGATAAGGCCAGCTGGGTCAGGCCGGCCACGTTGTTGACGCCGAGTTTCTTCATCATGGTTTTCCGATAGCTGCGCACGGTCTGCAAGCCGAGATCGAGCATGACCGCGATGTCTTTGCTGGTTTTGCCCTCGGCGACCAGGCGGAGAACCTGCAGTTCGCGCGGCGAGAGCAGCTCGAGCGGGCTGCGGTCGTGTGTTTCGAGATCGCCGCGCTGGATGCGCGTAAGCAGCCGGTCGGAGACCTGCGAGCTGAGATATGAGCCGCCGCGTGCGACCGTCCGAATCGCGTCGAGCAATTCGTTGGAGGATGCCTTCTTCAGTACGAAAGCCCGGGCGCCGGAACGGATGGCCGTGACCACGGAGTTCTCGTCATCGTACATCGACAGGATAATCACTCTAATCCCGGGGACATGGCGCACCAATTCCGTGGTGGCCTCGATGCCGTTCATCCCGGGCAGCCCGATATCCATCAGGACAATGTCCGGCGGAGATTTGCGGCAAAGTTGCACAGCATCGGCGCCATTCTCGGCTTCGCCTACGACTTTGAACTCCGAGCCGTGCTCGAGAATGGTTCTAACTCCGTCGCGAACCAGTTTGTGATCATCCACCAAAACTACGCTAAACGGCATAGTAGTCTTTACGAAGCGCCCCGAGCCTTTGCCCGCACGACGGTTCCTCCTCCGCGATTGCGCGAGATCGACAGAACGAGGCCGGATTGTGCCGCATAATGTTCCATACTGAGCAACCCAAGGCCGGTGCGAACGCCGATCACGTCTTCCGGGTCGAAGCCGGACCCGTTATCGCGAATCGCCAAATTCGGACCTTTACGTGTGGACTTTATCGCGATTTCGATGGCGGAGCAACCGGCGTGCTGGATCGCATTCTCCACTGCCTCCTGGGCGATGTGAAACAACCCGGTCGCGATCTTGGGATTGATTTTCAGCGAAGAATCGGCGAGAAGGCGAACCGTACCCGCGAACCGAGAACGGACGCGGCTCACGAGACGGTCGAGCGCGGGCCGGAGTCCGGCGCGTTCGACGATCGAGGGATTCAACTCGTAACTGTACCCCCGAACGTCCTCCATAATCGTTTCCAGGATCTTCTGAACCTCGCCGAGACGAGCGGACGTTTCGGGGGACGTGTGTTCGAGGTCCATGCGAACCAAGTCGAGCTGGAGTCCGAGGGCCGTCATATTCTGGCCCACCGAGTCATGCAGGAACCTCGAGGCCGTCTTGCGGTCGTGTTCTTGTGCCTTCAGCGCGCTGAGGACAGTCTGGCGCAACTCCTGTTCGGCGGTACCCCAAGCGGTGATCTCGCGGGCTCCGGCGCCGGCGTATAGGATGCGGTTTCCGCGGCGAATGGGGAACAGGCAGACGTACCAGGTTGCCTGGGTGCGGTGAGTGCGAAGCCGCAGGACTTCACCGGCGAAAACGCGTTCCACCCGGTTTTCCCACATTGCGACGGCCTTCTTATCGACTACCTTGGCAAGGGGGCGGCCTTGGAGTTCAGCGGCGGCCACGCCGAAGAACGAGAACGAATCCCCATAGACCCCACGGAAAACCTGGCGCGCATCGAGGACCCAATGACACGAACAGCTCTGCTCAAGGAGTGCCCCCGCCAACCAAGCTTTTTCGGCCATGGACGAGTCTAACGGCGCTTGCGCGCCAGAACTTTTCGCACGGCGGCGGCGACATCGCGGGCTAGCAGCCCGTATTTGTCAAGTAGTTCAGAAGGAGTGCCGGACTCGGCGTAGGTATCCTGGATTCCGACGAATTCCATGGGGCAGGGCGTCGTTTCGGCGACCACTTGTGCTACGCGAACACCCATGCCACCATCCACCAGATGTTCTTCGGCGGCGACAATCGCGCCGGTTTCCCATGCCGCGCGGCGAATGGCATCGCGATCGAGCGGCTTCACCGTATGGAGGTCAAGGACGCGAGTCGAGATTCCCTCGGACTCGAGCATCTCCGCGGCGCGGAGGGCTTCGGCGACCAGCAGACCATTGGCGATGATCGTAACGTCGGTGCCATCGAGCAGTTTGACGGCCTTGCCGATTTCAAAATTTTGATCGCCGTTGTAGATGATGGGCGCTTTGGGCCGTCCGGTGCGGATGAACACCGGGCCCACGTGTGCCGCCGCGGCGTGAACCAAGGCTTTTGTGGAGACTTCGTCGGCGGGGGTAAGCACGACGAAGCCGGGAAGGGAACAGGCGAGGCTGGTCTCTTCCACGCTCATCTGCGACGGCCCGTCTTCGCCGATCGAAATGCCGCTGTGAGTGCCGACTATTTTTACGTTGAGGTTCGGATAGGCCACGCAGACGCGCAGCTGCTCGAATCCTTTGTTCATCACGAAGGCGGAGAAGCTGGCCGCGAACGGGATCTTGCCGGCATATGCCAGACCTGCCGCTTGCGCCACCATGTTGGCTTCGGCGATTCCGTAGGAGAAGAAGCGGTCGGGAAACTCCTTCTGGAAATAGACCGTCATGGTGGACTTGGACAGATCGGCGTCGCAGACGACGACATCTTTGTTCGCACGACCCAGCTCCACCAGGGCGCGGCCGAAGGCCTCGCGAGTCGCGGGGCCCGGTTTCAACTCGAACTTGGTTCCCGCCGGCACGGTTATTGCAACTCCTGCAAAGCCAGCCTCATTTCGTCCGGCGTGGGCGCCGTTCCGTGAAACTTGGGATTGTTTTCCATGAACGAAACACCCTTGCCTTTCACCGTATGGGCCACGATGCACGTGGGCCGCCCCTTGGTGGATTGGGCCTCTTCCAGCGCCTGGCGGATGGCCGGAAAATTGTGGCCGTCGATTTCGAGTGTATGCCAGCCGTACGCGCGCCATTTGTCGGCGAGAGGAGCAACTTCCATGATGTTCTTGACGAAGCCGTCCAACTGGATGCCGTTGTAGTCCACGATCGCAACGACGTTGTCCAGCTTATGGAATGGTCCCGACATGGCTGATTCCCATACCTGGCCTTCCTGAATCTCACCGTCGCCGAGCATCACGTACGTTCGGCACGGCCGGCCGTCGAGCCGGTCCGCCAAGCCCATGCCCAGCGCCAGAGACAAGCCCTCGCCCAGCGAGCCGGTGGACGCCTCCAGGCTGGGAAGAAAACGAACATCCGGATGGCCTTGGTAGATGGAGCCGAGCTTGCGGAGCGTGTTCAGCTTGCCTTTCGGAGCCAAACCGAATTCCGCCATCACCGAATAAAGCACCGGGCACGCGTGACCCTTGGAGAGGATGAAGCGGTCGCGATCGGGCCATTTGGGGCTCTTCGCATCGATCCGCATAAAATCGAAATAAAGCTGGACGATGATTTCAACGGCCGAAAGCGAACCACCGGGATGTCCGGAACCCGCTGTGCCGATCATCTCAATAATGTCGCGGCGCACCCGCTTGGCGATGGCCTGGAGTTCTGCGACGGGTATCGGCATCGGAATGATTCAATCTTACCGCGGGGCGGGGCGAAGATGGATCTGAATGCCGCTGACTTCCGGCGCGGCAACCTCAACGTGTACGGCGCCGGACTGAGCCGGCGTTCCCAGGACAGGCCGCAGCGCCATGACGCCAACGACGGGGCCGACAGCGTTCAACTCGTAAGAACCGGCCGGTATGTGATCAAACACGAAGCGGCCGCGAGAGTCGGCTTCCACGGCTCGCAAGGGTTCGGTGTATCCGATCTCGCTTTTCAGTAAAACGCCCACTGGTCCCCAACCTTTCGGGGCCCCCTCAACCTGGCCGGCCAGCCGATGGGACTCCACTTCGAGCAAGAGAAAGTCTGTAAACGGCCGGAGTTCTCCGGCAGTGACCTCGGTGGGCTGGGTTTTGGCGAAATCCACGTTGTCGTTAAGGTACGCCGGGAAAACGGTGGCATGATCCATAGCATAGGGGGGCGGCAGGACGGCTAGGACGTAGCGGCCGGCAGGCAGCGGGAGGCGGTACATGCCGGAATCGTCGACCGCAGCCTGGGCGCCGGGGATCAAACGCTGTTTGCCTCGTACCAATTGTTGCTCCATGGTCGCCACCCTGGCGGCTCGGACGGGGCGGTGATAGACATCGAAAACGCGGCCGGTGATGGTGGCGGGTTGCGCCGCCGCAGCGAAGGCAAAAGCCGCGCAAGCCAGGGGGATGTGCCGCGGGATCATAACCTAGCTCAGGAGGCGGGCGGCGGGCTTGGCGAAGTAGGTCAGGATGATGCCGGCGCCAGCGCGGGTAATGGAGGTCAGGGTTTCCATCATTGCCCGTTCGCAATCGATCCAGCCGTTGCGGGCGGCGGCCATGATCATGGAGAATTCGCCGCTCACTTGGTAGGCGCCGATGGGGACGTCGAAGCGGTCGCGGGCCTGGCGAATCAGATCGAGATAGGCGAGAGCCGGCTTGACCATGATCATGTCGGCTCCCTCTTCGAGATCTAGGGCGATCTCCTTCATGGCTTCGCGCCCATTGGCCGGATCCATCTGGTAGCTTCGGCGGTCGCCGAACTGGGGAGTGGAGTCGGCCGCATCTCGGAACGGGCCGTAAAACACAGAGGCGAACTTCGCGGCGTAGGCCATAATGGATGTGCGCTCGAACCCGTGAGCGTCCAGCGCTTGCCGGATCGCGGCCACACGGCCGTCCATCATGTCCGACGGGGCGACAATGTCCGCGCCGGCGCGGGCGTGCGACAATGCTGTCTTTGCCAGCCATTGCAACGTGGTGTCATTGTCCACGTCGCCGTCTTGGACAAACCCGCAGTGGCCGTGGCTGGTGTATTCGCAATTGCAGACATCCGTCATAATCAGCAAGCCGGGTATTTCGCGGCGAACCGCCCGGACGGCGGACTGAACAATTCCATCCTCGGCATAGGCCCCCGAAGCCATCTCATCCTTGGACTCCGGCAGGCCGAACAGGATTACGCCGCCGATCCCCAGCGAGTGCACTTCCTCGCACTCCCGAACCAGGTTATCGATAGATAACTGGTGATTTCCGGGCATGGAGCTGATCTCGCGCCTGACTCCTTCGCCCGGACAAACAAACAGCGGCAGAATGAATTGCGCTGGATTCAGACGGGTTTCGCGAACCAGCCGGCGCATGGATTCGGAGGTGCGCAGGCGCCTGGGCCGGTGGGTGGGATAAGGCATCTCCCAGGATTGTAACTCCTGGGACTCCAAGGGGGCTTGACACGGCGAAAGGCCCGGTTAAAATATTCCTCATTAATGCGCTGCTATGCAACCCGCCGCCTGTGACCATACCCGCACTCAGATAATCGCGCGCCGGAACGGAGTCGACTACGTAGAGTGCCTCGACTGCCGCCAGATTTTCGAAGCTGAAGACCTCGAACCGGTAAAAGCTGAGGACGACGAAGAGTAGGATGCGCTCCATGCGCTAGCATGGAGTGGCATGCACGACCTCGCGCATTTCCGGAGCCACTTCGACGAGGTGGCGGAGCGTCTGTCCACGCGCACAAATCCGCCTAATCTCGATCAATTTCGCGAACTCGATAGCCGCCGGCGGGCGGCGATCTCCCAAACCGAAGAACTGAAGCGGCGGCGCAACGAAGAAAGCGCCAAGATCGCCCAACTCAAACGGGAAGGCGCCGACACAACGGAGTTGCAGAGGCAGGTTCGCGCCGTCGGCGACCAGATCGCGTCTTGCGATGACCAAGTCAAGGTATTGGACGAGCAGTTTCGCGAATTACTGGCCGGCATCCCCAATGTGCCGCATGAATCGGTGCCGGTCGGAAAAGATTCCGAGGATAACGTCGAGGTGCGGCGTATCGGCGAACCCCGCAAGTTCGACTTCGCTCCCAAGGCACACTGGGATCTCGGGCCGGAACTGGGGATCCTCGATCTCGAGCGGGCGGCCAAAATCATCGGCGCCCGTTTCGCTTTGTACTGGGGGCTCGGCGCGAAGCTGGAGCGGGCGTTAATCAACTTCATGCTCGATTTGCACACGCGCGAGCACGGCTACACCGAGGTGCTTCCTCCGTTCATGGTGAACTCCGCGAGCCTGTTCGGGACCGGGCAACTGCCGAAGTTCGCCGAGGACCTATTCAAATGCGAGAAACACGATTTATGGCTCATCCCGACGGCAGAAGTGCCGGTCACCAACATTTATAGGGATGAAACCATCGAAGCAGAGCAACTGCCGGTCAAGCTGTGCGCCTATACGCCATGCTTTCGGAGCGAGGCCGGGTCGTACGGCCGCGACGTACGCGGCATAATCCGGCAGCATCAATTTCAAAAAGTGGAGCTCGTCAAATTTGCAAGGCCGGAGCAGAGTTATGACGAGCTGGAAAGGCTTACGGCTGACGCTGAAGATATTCTGAAACGTCTCGGTTTGCCGTTTCGCACCGTGGTGCTGTGCACCGGCGACGTTGGATTTTCTTCGGCTAAGACCTACGACATCGAGGTCTGGCTGCCCGGTCAGAACGCCTACAAAGAGATTTCTTCCTGCTCGAACTTTGAGGCCTTCCAGGCACGTAGGGCTGGCATCCGCTTTAAGAGCGGCAAGAAATCGGAATACGTCCATACGCTGAATGGAAGCGGGCTCGCGGTCGGGCGGACTTGGGTTGCAATCGTAGAGAACTATCAGCAAGCCGACGGTAGTGTGGTGGTGCCGGAGGCGCTGCGCCCCTATCTAGGCGTCGAAGTGATTCGGAAGGCATGAAGGCTTCCACGGATCATCTCCCCGCTCTAACGGGGTTGCGGTTCCTGCTGGCCCTGTGGGTCATGCTTCACCATCTCACCGGGCCGGGGATGCATCTGGAAGCCAGCGCGCAGTCGTGGCCGCATCCGCTGTATGTGTTAGTACGGGGCGGATATCTCGCGGTCGCCACTTTCTTCGTACTGTCCGGATTCGTTCTGGCGCGCAACTACGGATGGCGCGATTGGCATGCGGTGCGGCTGCGCCGCTATGTCGTGGCCCGGTTCGCGCGCGTCTATCCGGTTTATGCTCTGAGTTTCGTGCTCGTGGCGCCGTTCGTGATCGCGGACCGGACGCCGGGCAAACTACAGCTCATTGCGAACTACGGGTTGCTGCTTCAAGGATGGACTGGGCATTTGCCGGTAGGGTGGAACACGCCTGCTTGGTCCCTTTCGTGCGAAGTCTTCTTCTATATTTTGTTTCCGCTGGCGGCGATCGCGCTGCGGTGCGTTCCCCCTGTGGCATTAGCGGGCGTGGCTTGTGTGTTCACGCGAGCGCTGTTCGCGTTCGGTTTGCGGGACGAGTGGAAGCCGCTTGTCCATTTCGCGGATTTTGCCATGGGGATCGCGGCTGCGGGGCTGTACGAACGGTTGGCAGCCGCAGCGCGGCGGCCGGCTGGCTATTGGTTCTATTTGCCGGGTGCGGCCGCAGGCCTACTGTTGATCGCATGGCCTGGCCTGCTTCCTGGCGGCATTGACCTCAACAGCGCGCTCCGGCCGCTGAACGCGATGCTCCTCGTTGGTTTTGCGCTGGGTGCCGGATTTCTCGCCCGGATGCTTTCTTCGCCGCCGGCGGTGTTTCTCGGCAAATCCAGCTATGCGATGTACATCCTTCATGTTCCGGTGCTGTGGTGGGTGCGGCGATTGTCGCCGGACCTCGCGCCGGGAGTGTATGTGGCGTTGGTGATCTTGCTTTCGACGTTGGTGTATCGATTCTTCGAGGAGCCGGCGAATCGGTATATTCGCGCTCTGGCTTGAAGAACTCCTGCTTACAGCGAGCCTTTCAGTCCAAGCTCGTCCGCCTTTTCCTGCATGGCTTTGATGCAAAAGTCGATGTGATCTTCCAACGGCACACCGAGCTCCTGCGCGCCGTCGACGATGTCCTGGCGGTTCACGGAACGCGCGAAGGCTTTGTCCTTCATCTTCTTCTTCACTGACGGAACGTCCACTTCGAACACGCTGCGATGCGGTTTGACATAGGAAATAGCGGTGATGAACCCGGCCAGTTCATCGCATGCGTAGAGGGTCTTTTCCAGCTGCGATACCCGCGGCACTCCGCTGTAATTCGCATGAGAGAGAATCGCGCGGCGGATCTCCTCGCTCACGCCCCTCTCGGCCAGGAGGGCGTCGCCCTTCATCGGATGGTCGGGAGCGTGAGGATGGATCTCCCAATCGAAATCGTGGAGAAGCGCGGTTACCGACCACTTCGGTTCGTCCTCGCCCAATCGCCGCGCATAGGCGCGGACACACGCCTCTACCGCGAGCGCGTGCCTGCGCAGACTTTCCGATTGAGTGAATTCGCAGAGAATGGTCCAGGCCTGCGGCCGGTCGGGTACCTGGGAATCAGGCATGGTTTCCATCATAGCGAGGGGAACGAGTCGCCCCAAGCGGCGTGGCGGCCGGCCCGGAAGCGCTCGCGGTCGCGCCGGGCAACCCGGACTGTCGCGAGGCCGCTCGGGGTACAGGTCTCCAGCACGATGAGGCCGGGTTGGTGCCGCGGGCGCCGCACGATCCGAGCGGGCGCCAAAACCGCCGGCTCGCGACCCACCGCCACGTAGCTGAATTTCTCATCCTCATAGCTGAGATCCCCTTCCTTCAAGCGCCGATGCAGGGCCGAGCGCTCCACCCGCGCCGCGAAGTGGCACCAATCAGGCTTCACAACCGGGCAGTCCCCGGCGGCCGGGCAGGGAGCCAGCATATGGGCGCCGGCCTGCAGCAGGCGCGTACGAACGTCCCGCACGAGCGCGAACCCGCGCGGTGTGCCTGGCTCGATGACGACCAACGCCACGCGCGCCGCCAGCCACAAGCGGGAAATGATTTCCGAGGGCGGTGCTTCTCCTAAGGAATACGCGGCGATCACCAGGTCGTGCGGAGGAAACGTCGCGATCCGAAGAAAATTCTCGCGCCGAATCCCGGCGTGCGGCAGGAATTCGCGAGCGGTGTCCACAAGGGCGGTGTCGCGCTCGATCAAGGTGATCGAATCCAACTGCGGGAACCAGCGTAATGCGGCGAGCGTTGCCGCTCCGGCCCCGGCGCCGATGTCGAGGACGCTTGATAGCTGGTAGTGGCGCAACTCCCGCAATACCGCCACCGCGGCGGCATAGGTTGCCGGCATGCGCGTAGCGAGATAGGCCGCGACCCGTTCTTCCGGAGCCATTCCGGCCAGAGCAGTCGCGCAGCCCTCCCGGTAGCCGCACGAAATCGCAAGAGCCGCCCGCTTCAAAGCGGCGAACCCCACGGTTGCGGCGCGTGCCTCCACTGCGGCTCGGACTTGCTCCGGGAGCTGCACACTTCTATGATGACGGAACTTCGCCCGATCGCGTGGTGTCTATGGGGGTGAGCGGGCAGACTCACTCTCGATTCCAGCCGGCGATTCCAGGCCGCAGACGCGTAGAGGAGATGTGTGCCCGGGGAGGGTGATGATGTTCGAACACACCGTGCTTCGCCCGGCGCCCGTGCGCGGCTGGGCGGTAACTCTGGGCTTCATGGGGGAGTTGACAGTCGTGGGATGCCTGTTGGCGATACCGCTGATCTGGCCGCAATTGTTGCCCCGCCGCGAATTGATGTCATGGATCACCGCTCCGCTGCCGCCTCCGCCGCCGATCAAAGACGTGGCGATTCCCCATGTGCAGCCGGCGAAACCCGGGATTCATTCCGGCGTGATCTTCTACACCCCGGTGGCGGTTCCGCAGGTGGTACCGGTGCTGGACGAAGCTCCCGGGGACGTTCCTGGTGTAGTCGGAGGCCGTGAAAGCGGCAGCCCGAATCCCCTGCTCGGCCCGATTCTTGACTCGGTCGTCCGGGGAGACATGCCGAAGCGCCCGGCGGAAGCAGCACCGGCGCCGGCTCCGACCGCTCCTACCCCGATTCAACAGGTTCGAGTCAGTGGAGCGCTACAGGCGGCGCGCTTGATTCACCGTGTCGAGCCGGTTTATCCAGCGCTCGCGCGGCAAGCGCGGATTTCAGGAACCGTGGAACTCGCCGGCGTAATCAGCACGAACGGACAGATCCGGGAATTGCGCATTGTCAGTGGTCCCGCCCTGCTGGTCCAGTCAGCGATCGACGCGGTTCGGCAGTGGATCTACCAGCCCACGCTGCTCGGCGGGAAAACGGTCGAAGTACTCACCACCATCAGTGTGATATTTCGTCTGAACTGATCTGGAGCCGCAATGTACGATTTTTCGCACCGGGAGCATTTCCACGCAGGGCGGAATCTGCAAGACTGGTATGAACCCTTATGCTGGTCCGGATCCGCTTTGGGAAACGACCGCCTGTCAGCAGCAAGCGCGAGAAGAACCGCCGGGTCGCGCAGGCGATCGCCGCCCTTCTGAAACCGGCAGCTTTGGCGGCGTGTGTTCTCGGCTGCTGGCGGATCGCCTCCGACTTTAACTGGACCGGCGGTTTTGCCATTCCATCCGGCTTGTTTTCTCATTGGCAGGTCTGGCTGGGCGCCGCGGCTGTTCTCCAGTTGTGTTCCCACGTCCTGAACCGTTATGGCAAAGGCGACCGGACCGCGTCTTGAGGGAAGACAGCTTGCTTCTGATATTCTTTAGTTAGGACGCCGTCATGGGTTACACCCGGTTGCGCTATACCCGTTCCTCCTATTTTGGATACCTGACGCCGGGCGTGAAATGGCTGCTCATCAGCAACACCGCCGTTTACCTGGTGTATTACCTGGGAGGCGCGGCGCTGCAACGCAGCGCCACAGTGCTGTTCGCGCTGTGGGCTGAAGCCGCAGTGCGTAACGGTTACGTCTGGCAGTTGTTCACGTACATGTTTCTGCACGGCGGAATTACCCACCTGCTATTCAATATGCTGGCGCTGTGGATGTTCGGCTCGACGCTGGAACAGGACTGGGGCACGCGGCGCTTCCTGAAATACTATTTCTTCTGCGGAATCGCCGCCGGCGTCTGCGTACTGGCGGCCAACGCCGCGATCGGCGACTGGGGCACTCGAACCGTGGGCGCCTCCGGCGCGATTTTCGGCCTGCTTGTGGCGTTTGGTGTCATGTACCCCAATCAGACGGTGCTGATGAATTTCCTGTTCCCGATCAAAGCCAAGTACATGGTGGCGATCTACGCCGCGATCGAACTGCTGCTCACGTTCGGCCCGAATACCGGCGTTAGCACGATCGCACATCTGGGAGGCATGTTGTTCGGGTACATTTATCTGAAGTCGCGGTGGCCGCGATTTGGATTCGCAGAGGTGCGGTCTTCGTACAACCAATGGCGATTGCAGCGAGCCAAGCGGAAATTTCAGGTGTACATGCGGAAGCATGGTAAGGGCGGCGGACCATGGGTGAACTGACGCGGCAACGGGAGTTTCTCCCCCTGCGTCCTTAAGTTACGAGGGAGTGAGGTATACCTCTATGCGAGCGTGGAAAGCGTATTCACTCTGCGGCTTCATGTTGGCGGTACTGGCGGGGTTGCTCATCGCTCAGGAGCAAGGGCCCAATCGCGAGCCTGGCGCGACGGTCGCCCGACCCCGCAAGAAAGATGCCGGCAACACTGCGCCCGATGCCGACCTGCCGAAAATCCCTTCGCGCCTCAGCAAGAAGAATGAGACGGAGACCACGGGTCTCGCGAATTTCAAGAGTGACGTAGATCTGGTCACTGTCGATGTCGCGGTTCTGGACAACAAGGGCCACTTCATTCCCGGAATTCCGGCTGGAAATTTCCGTGTTCTCGAAGACAACGTGCCGCAGCCCCTAAAGGGCGTGAACCCCGGCGAAGCACCCATGACCGTCGCCATGGTCATTGAATTCAGCAACCTCTTCCAGCAATACTGGAGCCAGACTTGGTACCAGACGCTGGCCGCTTCGTACGGTTTTCTCGAGACTCTCAAGCCCGATGATTACGTCGCCGTGGTGGCATACGACATTCGGCCGGAAATCCTGACCGATTTCACAGCCGATAAAGCCAAGGTTCGCGACGCCATGCAACGGTTGAATATTCCAGCCTTTTCGGAATCGAACCTGTACGATGCTCTGACCGACACAGCGGACCGCATGTCGGGTATCGAGGGCCGAAAGGCAATCGTTCTGATCTCATCCGGTATCGATACGTTCAGCAAACTTAACTATGGAGAAGCGCGCAAAAAGTTGCAGCAGGCGGGCGTTCCGGTATACCCCATCGGACTCATGCAGGCACTCCGGATCATGTACGAGTCTTACGGCGCGATGAGCTCGATTCAGCAATTGGATTTCCTCCAGGCTGACAATGCGATGCGCACCTTCGCCAAGGAAACCGGTGGCATCGCCTTCTTCCCCCGGTTTTTCGGCGAGTTCCCCACGATCTTCCAGAATATTCACCAAGCCCTGCGCAATCAGTACGTACTCACCTATGAGCCGACGAATAAAGCCCACGATGGTACGTACCGCAAAATCAAGGTGGATCTGGTGAACCCAGCCACGAACGAGCCGCTGAAAGTCACGGACGAAAAAGGCAAGCCCATCAAGTATCAGATCGTTGCCAAGGCCGGATACAAGGCGCCGCGCGAAGTCGAGTAGGCACTCTCGGGCGGATTAGTTGCCGTGCTCGGACCACGCGCGGCCCCAGCGCGACTCCCTGCTTTTGTCAAGAACTCAATCCGGCGATTTTCCAGAATGATGCAAATCCGTTGACATCCTCATGACAGCGATGTTACTCTGCACCGTTTCCCAAATGAAGGCGACCCAGGTATCGAACGCGACCATCCTTTTGGTCGATGACAACAAAGACGGTCTGGTGGTCCGCCGATCGCTGCTGGAGGAACTCGGCTACCACGTCGAGATTTCCGCGAATGCGGAAGAGGCTCTCAAGCTGTTCAGCGTCTCGCGGTTTGACTTGATCGTCACCGATCATAAAATGCCGCGCATGAACGGCACCGAGCTAATCGAGCGAATTCGCAAGCTCGATCCGGACGCTCGCGTGATTCTTCTCTCAGCGTTCGTGGAACCGATGGGCCTCAATGAACAAAATACCGGAGCCGACTCGGTCATCGTGAAGAGCGCCCATGAGCCGGTGCACCTGGTACGTGCGGTCAAGAGGCTCCTTAACCGCCCCGCCCCAAAGAAACCGCCTGGGACCCAGCGGGGCGGAGGCCGGGTCCGCACGGGTACGCGCGGAAATCTGGCACACTAAGAGCGTGCGCGTGAGACTCCTCCCGGTCCTTGTGGCGTGTGTGTTCGTCACCAGTGCCGCGATGAGCGCGGTGAGACGCAAGCCGCGGACCCAGAAGGCCGAGCCTCCGATCAAGACCACCTCCGCTGTGCGGCGCTGGATGAGTACGATGACACTGCGCGACGAGGTCGCGCAGTTGATCTTCATCCCGTTCTCCGGGACCTTTCCCAACTCGCGTTCCCGTGAATATCGGAAGTTCGTGCGGCTCATCCACGATACCAAGATCGGCGGCCTGGTCCTGGTGAACTGGTCGAATGGACGGACCACACCCAAGGCCGAGCCCTATGCGCTCGCGGCATTCTTGAACCGGATGCAGCGTCTGGCCGGAACGCCCCTGCTCGTAAGCGCAGATTTCGAGCGCGGCGCCAGCATGCGCGTTAACGACACAACCCCGTTTCCGCATGCTATGGCGTTTGGCGCGGCCGGCGATCCCGAGGAGGCGCGCTTCGAAGGTAAGGTCACGGCGCGCGAGGCGCGGGCGCTCGGCGTGCAGTGGGTCTTGTTTCCCGTGGCCGACGTCAACAACAATCCCGACAATCCGGTGATCAACATCCGGTCTTACGGCGAGAACCCGCAAGCGGTCGCGGCCATGGTGAGAGCCTTCATCGAAGGCGCCCATTCCGACAGGAAGAACTATGTGCTCACCACCGTGAAGCACTTTCCTGGGCACGGCGATACCGCTGACGACACCCACCTGAATCTGGCCACGATACCGGCCGACCGTGAAAGGCTCGATCGGCTGGAACTGGTGCCGTTCCGGGCGGCGATTGACGCCGGTGTCGACTCAGTGATGACGGCTCACGTCGCGGTGCCCGCATTGGCGCCTCCAGATTTGCCCGCCACTCTGGCGCCTCAGATTTTGACAGGGCTGTTGCGCAACGATCTCGGCTTTCAAGGGCTCGTCATCACCGACGCTTTGGAAATGGGTGGGATTGCCAAAGGATACAGTACCGGCGAGGCCGCCGTCCGGGCGCTGGAGGCGGGCGCGGACGCGCTGTTGATGCCGCCGGATCCGGATATGGCGCTAAAGGCCGTTATCGGTGCGGTCGAAGATGGCCGGCTCACGCGGAGGAGGATCCAGGCCAGCGTGGCGAAAATTCTCGAGGCGAAGGAACGATTGGGACTCGATCGTAAGCGAGCTGTGAATCTCGAATCGATTGCCGACGTGCTCGATTCCCCCGAGGATCGTGATCACGCGCAAGAGATCGCCGACCGTGCCGTAACTCTGGTGCGCGACAAAGGAAGCCTCTTGCCGCTGCAGGATCCCGGGCGAGCTTGCTACCTGGTTGTCGCCGAAAGCCGGTATTCCTCCGAAGGCCAGGTGTTTACCCGCGAACTGCGGCATCGCGCGCCCACTGTCGCGGAGGCGGCACTCGATCCGACCATGACCCGCCAGGCGATGGATGAGGCTGTTCGCAAACTACCGGATTGCGCGAGCTACGTCGTCGCCGCGTTTTCCACAGCCGCGGCGTTCCGCGGGTCGGTGGGCCTGGCCGGAGAGTTGCCCCAATTCTTGCAGGCGTTAATCGGATTGGGGAAGCCGGTCATTCTGATTGCCTTGGGCAACCCCTATCTGTTGCGCGGTTTCCCCGACGTGGCTGCCTACCTGGCCACCTTCAGCACGGTGCCTCCTTCGGAAACGGCTGCAGTGAAGGCCCTGTTTGGTGAAATTAACATTCGCGGACATCTTCCCGTCAGCATTCCGGGCGCTGCCCAATACGGCGAAGGACTCCAGGTTTCCGCTATTCGCGCAGTTCCTCAAATATCCGATCCTCAGTAACGGCGTACACCCGAATGGCAGTAGAGTGGCCGCGACAGCAGCAAGCTATACTGATCGATGCATGACCTTGACTCCCCCACCACCTGGGGTGGAGGTGGCGCTGATTGTGCTGGTCCTGGCGGCGGCCGTTTACGATGTGCGCTATCGCCGCATTCCGAATTGGATCTCGGTTAGTGGAGCAGCCGTTGGCTTGGCCTTGAATACCTTCCTCTACGGCGGTGTTCCAGGCTTGGTCTTCTCCCTAAAAGGTCTGGCCTTGGGATTCGGCGTCTACTTCTTGCTCTACGCTGTTCGTGCCATGGGCGCGGGAGATGTAAAGCTCATGGGCGCGGTCGGAGCGCTGGTCGGTTGGGAGGACTGGTTCGGCATTTTTCTGGTTACCGCAATTCTGGGGGGCGTGCTCGCCTTAATTGTGGTTGTGGCCCGTGGCCGCGTAAAGAGGACTTTCTGGAATGTTGGATATATCTTCGGCGAAATGCGTCATGGCCGGCCAGCTTATATCAACCGCGAAGAACTGGACGTGAAAAACCCGAAATCCGTCGGATTACCCCACGGTGCCGTCATCGCCGTAGGGACGATATTTTTCCTCGCCCTCGGCGCGCGCTTCACCCCATGATGGTTATGCGCGCAACTCAGTTTGCATTAAACGATCGAAATAACGTTCGTGAACTAGTATTAACAAGTGATTTAACGGCGTGAACTTGACAGCTTCGATCAGGCCCTCCTATAATCCTCACAAAGGGTCGCTTTTTGAGGCTCCTCCTGAGGAGCAGCAGTTAACTTTAGGAAAGAGGAATTTCTCGGTTCAATATCAGGCTCGTCCTGAAATCAGCTGCGGAGTTAATTTGAAATTCTGCGGACTGCATCGCACTAAATGAGGCGTCAAATACTTTTGGTCTCCGGACTCACACCCACGGGCTTCGGCTCGCGACGTCTCCAACAACAAGAATTTTCCCCAACCAAACTTTATTGAGGAACAATCGAATGAAATCGCTGTGGACAACAATCTGTCTGTTCGTGAGCGTCTTCGCGGCGTTCGGCCAGGATCGCGGCACGATCACCGGCACAGTGGCCGACCCGGCCGGTGCGGTCATCGCAAATGCCAGCGTCGAGGCGAAAAACCAGGAGACGGGCGTGGTATATCCTGTACTCAGCACTTCGACGGGCAATTACACCATCGCCCAATTGCCGGTGGGGCAGTATGAAGTTTCCGCCACGGTTCCCGGCTTTAAGAGGTTTAATCGCTCGGGTATCACGGTCTCGGTCGGCAACGTCCTGCGCATCGATATCAGCTTAGAAGTCGGTCAAGCCACTGAATCGGTCACGGTGCAAGCGGACGCGTCGCAGCTGAAGACCGAAAGCGGTGACTTAGCTCACAATATCTCGGTTGACAGTCTGGATAACCTCCCGATCCTCGGCATCGGCGGCTCCAATGCGGGCAGCTCCGGAATCCGCAACCCGTACGGTCTTGTGCAGTTGATTCCCGGCACGAGTTATCAAGCGAATTTCGTCAACGTAGTCAATGGCGCGCCCAGCAATTCGGGCGGCTATCGCATTGAAGGGCAGGACATGACGAACCACTACGTCGCCTACGCCCTGCAGGAAGAGCAGCCCAGCGCTGACGCCATTCAGGAAGTCGCCGTCCAGACCAGCAATTTCGCGCCGGAATACGGCACGGCGGGTGGCGGTCTCTACAACATCACGATGAAGTCCGGCACAAACGCGTTCCATGGTAGCGGGTACGATTACTTCGTCAACGAAGATCTGAACGCCAGTTTTCCATTCACCCTCTCTGACGGCGGTGGCAAGGTTCAGCAACGCAACCGCCGCAACGATTTCGGTGGCACGCTCGGCGGCCCGGTGTTTATTCCCAAGGTCTACAATGGCCGCGACAAGACGTTCTTCTTCTTCAATTTCGAAGAATACAAAGAGAGCCAAGCTCTTCCGTTCAATCTGACCCTGCCGAACGCGGCGTATCGCAACGGCGATTTTTCTGCAATCAGCGTGAATGGCGGCGCCAACTTCAATCCGAACCTGGGTGTGCCTACCGGACCGCTGCCTTCCACCGACGCTCTCGGCCGCCCCATCTACGCCAACACAATTTATAATCCGACCACTGAACGTGCCGCCCCGAACGGTGTTCTGGTTCGCGATCCCTTTACGAACAACATGATTCCTCAGTCCATGCTGAGTCCGATCGCGCTCAACATCCAGAAGCTGTTCCCGCTGCCGAGCACCAGCAGTCTGATCAATAACGGGGCCGGAACCCAACCGGGCGAGCGGGCCACGACCATCCCGTCCGTCAAGATCGACCAATCCATCGGATCGAAAGGCCATCTATCCTTCTATTGGTCTACAACCCAAACTGATAGCCAGTATTCCACTCCGAATGGTAATGCCGATGGTCTTCCGGCCGAAATTACACTCGCGCGCGGAACGTTCATTCACCACAAAATCTACCGCCTGAACTACGATCACACGCTGACCCCAACAGTCCTGGTGCACCTTGGCGCGGGCTATCAGCAACTGAACTTCTTTGATGATGCGCCATTTCTGAATTTCAATGCCCAGCAAGTCGGATTGAACGGGTTCCAGGCGAGCCGCAACTTCCCAAACATTACGAACATGCAGGCGCCGTTAGGGAACTCCTCGTACGCGCTCGGCGGCATGCAAAACGTCGGGACAACCGGCCAGATTCAGTCGCATAGTTTTCAGGAAAAGCCCTCAGCGAACGCCAGCATGACCTGGGTTAAGGGCAATCACACAGTGAAGGCGGGCGGCGAAGTGTACTGGCAAGGCACCATCTCCAATCCGTTTTCGGGCGTGATCCTTGCATCTATGGCGACCGTGCCTATCGTCAATACGATTACAAGCGCGGGCGCGACGGCGCTACCCTTCAATCCGGCAAACGGATTGGCCGGCCAGCAGATCGGGTTCGGTTATGCGAATTTCCTCCTGGGAGATTTCAGCACGACCCAGCAGAACGCTACCGCCGATTACCGGATGGAAAAATCACAGTGGGCGACTTATCTGCAGGATTCCTGGAAAGTGAGCCGGAAACTGACTGTGGATTTCGGCGCTCGCTGGGATTATGGCACCTACCCGACTGAAGAACACGGCCGCGCCGCGTTTCTGGGACTGATTTCCAACCCGAATGCGGGAGGCCGCATCGGTGGCACTTCGTATGGAGCCACCTGCAATTGTTCCTTCGCCAGCAATTACCCTTATGCTATCGGCCCGCGTTTTGGTCTTGCTTACCAGATCAATGCCAAAACCGTGCTACGCGCAGGCTGGGGCTACATTTACGGATTCGTCCCCGACATCGCGGGCTCGGTTGCTGCTTTGAATTACATCAACACCCCCAGCGGCGTGAACGAATACGTCAATATCTCGAATCCCACGGCTCTGCCCCAACCCCAGTGGCCGGTCTTCAATCCTGGCTTGTTTCCCACGAACCCTGGCGTTCCGGGCACCAACCCGATTATGCTCGACCAGAATGCCGGCCGGCCTCCCCGCCAGAACGAGTTTAGTATCGGACTGCAGCGGGAGATTACTTCCAACTTAGTCGTGGAAGCCTCCTACGTGGGCAATCGTGGCGTTTGGTGGACAGGCATCACGCAGAATAGCACCGGGAACGCGTCGAACCTGGGTCTTGCCAATCAGATCTCGCCGGCGACTTTCGCCGCCTTGGGCTTGAATCCATATACCAATCCGGCTGACAACCTGTTGTTGAGCCAATCCATCAGCTCGCCTGCGGTGGTGGCGAGAGTCGGAAACCTGATGCCGTATCCGGGCTTCCCCGCTAACAGCACACTACTGCAGGCGCTTCGTCCCTTCCCGCAATTTACCGCACTGAATGTCACGAATTCGCCGACTGGGAAGACGTACTATGACTCCCTGCAGACCAAGATCAATAAGCGTTTCTCCCGTGGTCTCCAGGCCACTGGCACCTTCACGTGGTCGAAGTCGCTTCAGTTGGTTGACTACAACATCTACGATCCGCAGGCGTTGGGGAAGACCTACCAGCAGTGGGATCAACCGTTCCTGTTTAACGCGAACGTCGTCTACACGGTGCAGAATTTCTTCCCGAACCAGCGATTAGTTGCGATGCTTACCAAGGATTGGCAGGTCGGTGTGTTTCTCCAAGAAGGCAGCGGCTTCCTGTTGGTCCCTCCGGCCTCACCGAATCCGAACAACCTGGCAATTACGGGCGTCAACTATGACATCCGCGTCCCGGGTCAGTCGCTCTATCTGAAGAATCCGAATTGCGGCTGCATCAACCCCCAGTACGATCAAATCCTTAATCCCGCGGCGTGGACTGCTCCGGCCGCCGGCACCTACGGCGGTCAGGCGTTCTACGGTGATTTTCGCGCTCCGCGTCGGCCCATAGAGAACTTCAATTTCGGCCGCAACTTCCGCATCCGGGAGGGTATGAACCTGCAAATCCGGGCGGAGTTCGTCAACATCTTCAACCACACCTACCTCGGCAATCCGAGCACCAGTGTGAATCCGGCGGCTCCGCTCAATCGGACCAACGGGCTGCTCTCCGGTGGCTTCGGTGTGGTCAACATGATTGTGGCGCCGGGAGCGGTTCCGTCCTCACCGTCGAATGGCAACTTCAATACCCAACTTGGCGGGTTGCCGCGCACCGGCACGATTATCGCACGCTTCTCGTTCTAGACTCGTTTCGTGTCGTAACAACGGCCTCGCCCCTTACCGGGGGCGAGGCTTTTGCTTTTTGGGCGCATGATAAAATTCCATCAATCCCAGGATTGGAGGGATTATGAGCAAGGGTTCTTGGATCAATGCTGCCGCGCTTTCTTTTCTCGCCACCGGATGGTTGGCGCTCGCCGCCGGCGAGAAGATCGATAACAAGAATCTGGTCACTGGGCCGAACGCATTCGGCGATGCGCCCCAGCTGAAACCCGGCACCTTTCACAAGATCACAGCCGCCGATCTGCCCGAGCCCTTCGCCACGTCCTCAAGCCGGAACACCGCGAAGATGGTTCCCAGGCCCGATAATAAGTGGCCGCAGGCGCCTCCGGGATTTAAGGTCGATCTCTTCGCCGCCAAGCTCGAGCAGCCGCGCAAGATCCTGACGGCTCCCAATGGAGACTTCTTCGTCGCGGAAAGCCGTGCCGGGGAGATCAAGGTTTTTCGTGGTCGCGACGCAGACGGCCGCCCTGCGCAGGTTTCCACGTTCGCCAAGGGGTTGCGCCAGCCTTTCGGCATTGCTTTCTATCCAGTCGGCGCGAACCCGCAATGGGTTTACGTCGGCAACACCAATTCCGTCGTCAGGTTCCCGTATAAGAGCGGCGATTTGCAGGCGAGTGGCGCGGCAGAAACCGTCGTGTCCAGCTTGCCAGCTGGTGGCGGTCACTGGACGCGCGATGTCGTGTTCTCCAAGGATGGCAGGAGCATGTTTGTGGCGGTTGGGTCGGCTTCCAATATTAACGATCCCGACACCAATCCCACTGAAGAGCACCGCGCCAACATTCTCGAATACACTCCCGAAGGAAAGTTCCTCGGCGTCTATGCGTCGGGAATCCGCAATCCTGTCGGTCTGGGAATCAACCCAACCACGGGCGAGCTCTGGTGCTCCACGAATGAACGCGACGCCCTCGGCGATAATCTCGTTCCGGACTACATCACCCGCGTGCAGCGCGGTGGCTTCTACGGCTGGCCTTACTTCTACATCGGCGGCCACCCCGATCCGCGCCTCGAAGGTAAGCATGCCGAGCTGAAGAATAAGGTCCTCGTCCCCGACGTGCTGATGACGCCGCACAACGCCTCTCTGGCGCTGACTTTTTATGACGGCACGCAATTCCCCCAGGAATTTCGCGGCGACCTGTTTGCGGCCGAGCATGGTTCCTGGAACCGTTCCACACGGGCAGGCTACGAGGTGGTGCGCGTGCCGTTGGAAGGCGGACACGCCAGTGGTGTCTATGAAGATTTCCTGACTGGTTTTGTGCTGCCGAACGGGGACGTGTGGGGCCGGCCCGTCGGCGTAGCTGTCGCCAAGGATGGCGCTCTGATGGTCACCGACGATGGCTCCGGTTCCGTCTGGCGCATTTCCTATACCGGCAAATAGAGGAGGGCTGTGTGCCAGGGAAGAAACCGTCATTTGATTTGACACGGCGCAGCGTCATTGCGAGCGCCACGCTGATTCCGGTTACGGCGCTGACTGCCACCGCGCAGGCGCCCGCCACCGCTCTCGCTCCAGCGCAGAAGAAGACTCTCGAAGCGTTTGTCGATCGCCTGGCTCCGAAAGATGAACTCGGCCCCGGCGCGGTGGAATGTGGCGCCGCGAATTATATCGATCGCCAACTCGCCGGCTATCTCGCCGCCGAGAAGGAGACCCTCACCGCGGGCCTGGCCGCTGTGGATTCGTATGCCCGTACCGCCCACGGAGCGCCGTTGGCCGAACTGTCCGGCGAGCAAAGAGACGCCGTTCTGACAGCCGTCGAGAACGGCTCGGCGGCTGATGTCCCCAACGCGCGCGCCTTTTTCAACCGCGTGCGCCGCCTGACGCTCGAAGGCATGTTCGGCGACCCCTACTACGGCGGCAATACGAATTTCGCCGGCTGGGACCTGATCCGCTATCCCGGGCCGCGCCTGGCCGTTGCTGCCGAAGATCAGAAAATGGACAAGCCGCCGAAACCTTACCGCAATTCCGCCTACGGCTCGAACCATGGCCATTAATCTGAAGCCGGTCGACGTCGCCGTCGTCGGCCTCGGCGCGGCTGGCGGTGTCGCGGTCCTTCCCTTGGCCCGAGCCGGCCTCCGCGTCGCCGGAATCGAGGCCGGGACCTGGATGGACCCTCATAAGGATTTTCATCCGGACGAGATTTATAACAACGTCCGCGGCATGGTCACCACCGGTGACAAGATTCGCCGTGAAGCGCCTACTTTTCGGACGGACGCCAATCAGAAAGCCCAACGCGGCGGGCCGAGCCCCATGATGAACGCCGTTGGGGGCACGTCGATTCATTACCACGCGCAGAGCTGGCGCCTCAAGCCGTGGGACTTCAAAACCGTTTCCGAAGTCAAGAGACGCTACAGCGCGAGCCATCTGCCCCACGGTTCCACGCTCGAGGATTGGCCGCTCAGCTACGAGGAAATCGAACCCTTCTACGACACGGTCGAGTACGAAATCGGTGTCAGCGGGAAGGCCGGCAACATCCGCGGCGTGTTGGATGCCACCGGCAATGTTTACGAAGGTCCGCGCCAGCGCGAGTACCCGATGCCTCCGCTCCGCACCACCGACTACCAAGAGAACATGAAGGCCGCGGCGCGCTCGTTAGGCTGGAAACCGTTCCACTCGCCGGCCGCGATCAATTCCCAACCGCGCAATGGACGTGGCGCCTGCGGCTATCACGGATATTGTGATCGGGGCGGATGCCATCTTCAGGCCAAGAATTCCACCTGCTTCACCACTATTCCCGCCGCGCTCCAGACTAAGCGCCTCACCATCTTCGATCGTGCGCAGGTTACCCGCATCATCTCGGACAACATGGGCAAGGTGGCCGGCGTCCAGTACACGCGCGAGGGCAAGGAGTATTTCCAGCCGGCCAAGGCGGTGCTCGTCGGCTCTTACACCTACGAAAACGTGCGCCTCCTGTTGCTCTCCAAATCGAAACCGTATCCTAACGGCCTCGGTAACAATCACGGCCAGGTCGGCAAGCACTACTTCGGGCATTGGGACGCGCAAGCCGGAGCAGGAGTAAACGCGCTCTTTCCGATGGACCTCAACCTCTGGTATGGCGCGATTCTCTCGCAAGGCGTCGTCGTCGATGAGTGGGCTGACGACAGTTTCGATCACAGCGGGCTAGGCTTTATCGGAGGGGCAAGCATGACCGCGTACATGGAGAAGCATCCCATCGCGGCCGCCGCCGGTCAGACCTTCGGCCAAGCTCCGGAGTGGGGTTCGAAATGGAAGACCTGGATCCATGAGAACGCCGGGCGCACTGCCTCTGCGTATATCCAGGCGAATAGCTTCCCGTACGAGAATACGTACCTCGATCTGGACCCCGATGCAAGAGATCCGCTTGGCGATCCCGTAATTCGCGTCACCAGCGGCCCCAAGGAAAACGAGCGGAGCGCCGCCCTCTATGCGCAAGACCGCATGGAGCAGTGGTTCAAGGCGGCCGGAGCGGTCGCGGTGAGTAAGGGAAATCCGGTCGGGCCCCGCCTCAGCACGCACACTTACGGTGGCACACGCATGGGAGACAATCCCGACACCAGCGTTGTCGACAAATGGGGGTTCTCGCACGAAGCGCCGAATCTAGGCCTGCTCGGCGGCTCGGTTTTCGGAACCAGTGGCGCGCGCAATCCCACTCTCACCATCCAGGCCCTCGCCTGGCGCACCGCGGATCGTTTGGTGAAAGCCTGGAAGTCCATCGCGGTCTGAGATAACATGCCCATCCAGCTAAAACCTGTTGACGTCGCCCTCATCGGCCTCGGTGCCGCCGGCGGCGTCGCCGTTTTACCGTTGGCGCGCGCTGGCCTCAAGATCGCCGGAATCGAAGCGGGCACCTGGATGGATCCTCATCAGTTCAAGCCAGACGAGATCCATAACAACGTCCGCGGACTCGTTACGTCTGTGCCCAAGACGAAACGCGAAGTTCCCACGATTCGCGACAGCCCTTCCGCGCCCGCCCGCCGCGCTCCCAATCATCCGATGATGAACGCCATCGGCGGCACATCTATCCACTACTGGGCGCAGAGCTGGCGTCTCAAGCCGTGGGATTTTCGAGCCCGTTCGGAGACCATCAAGCGCTACGGCGCGGGCGCGATTCCAGCGGGTTCGACTCTCGAAGACTGGCCGCTGACCTACGAGGAGCTGGAACCGTACTACGACTTGGTTGAGCGCGAGATCGGCGTATCCGGGAAAGCAGGCAACATCGAAGGAAAGATCGATGCAGCCGGGAACATTTTCGAGGGCCCCCGACAGCGTGAATATCCAATGCCGCCTCTTCGCGGTACCGGCTTTTCCGACCGTATGGCCGATGCTGCGGCCAAGCTCGGCTGGCACCCGTTTCGTCCTCCTGCCGCCATCAACTCGCAGCCATACCGGGGACGTCCGGTTTGCGGCTATCACGGATTTTGTGGAACCGGCGGCTGTCACCTCAGCGCGAAAAACTCGACCGCCGTAACTACCATTCCCGACGCGCTCAAGACAAGAAATCTGACGATCTTTGATCGCGCTCAGGTAACTCGCATTCTCACTGGCCCGGACGGCCGTGTTACCGGTGTACAATACCTGCGCGATGGCAAGGAATATTTTCAGCCTGCCCGCACCGTTCTCCTGGCCTCTTACACCTACGAGAACACGCGCCTGCTGCTGCTCTCGAAATCCAAGCAGTATCCGAACGGGCTCTCCAACAATCACGGTCAGGTGGGCCGGCATTATTTCGGGCACTATAGCGGTGGCATCCTCGGGCGCTTCCCGTTCGACATCAACAACTGGTACGGCACCCCGGCGCAAGGCGTGACGGTCGACGATTGGGCCGACGATCATTTCGATCATAACGGCCTCGGTTTTATTGGCGGCACCACCTTGCACGTGCACACCGAAACCCACCCTATCGATTCCGTTGCAACTCTCGACGCGTTTGCGAATGGGTCGCTTTGGGGCTCGCGCTGGAAAGCTTTCGTACGCGAGAATGCGGCACGCTGGACCGCACCTTATCTGCAGACTTCCACGTTCCCGTACGACACGACCTTCCTCGATCTCGATTCAGAACTGCGCGATCCGCTCGGTGATCCGGTCTGTCGCATTACTTCCAGCATCAAGCCCAACGAGCAGCGAGCCGTAGCGTTCGCGCTGACCAAAATGGACGAGTGGTTTCGCGCGGCCGGCGCCGTGGACGTAGTCAAGCGGCCGCCCGCCCTGCCTCTCGTCAGCACCCACGCCTACGGCGGCACGCGCATGGGCGGCAATCCCGAAGCCAATGTCGTCGACCGCTGGGGCTTTTCTCATGAAGCTCCCAATCTCGGGGTCCTCGGCGGTTCGGTGATGGGAACCAGCGGCGCCCGCAACCCGACTCTGACCGTGCAGGCGCTCGCCTGGCGCACCGCCGAACGACTAGTGAAGAATTGGAAATCCATCGCCGTCTGATCCCTCAAAGACTCCTAGCCCCCCTGTACACCAGCTATTCCGTAATGATATACTCCCTCCCCAACACCAGCCTGTCGGCCGGTAGGGAGTGCGCGCCGGCTGCGGGGATAAGAATCGCTGAAAAAGGGGAAATCATGAAGTCCGGGAATTCGCTTCGCACGCTATTCGTTACTGCCGCCATTCTCATCGTTGGGTGCGCGCCTCTCTGGTCCCAATCCGCGGGCACGGGTGCTTTGGTCGGTACGGTCACCGACCCTTCAGCGGCCGTGGTCCCCAATGTCACCGTCACCGTCATCAATACAGAGACCAACCAGACTCGCACGGCTCTCACCGGTGCGGATGGAACTTACCGCTTCACGCTGTTACCTCCCGGCACATACCGCGTGCGATTTGCTGCTACCGGTTTCAAAACTTCCGAAGTCCCGTCCGTAACTGTGAACGTGACCGAAACGCCGGTCCTGGATCGCGCGCTGGACGTCGGTACCCAGGCCGAAGCGGTCCTAGTCGAAGCCGAAGCCGCCGTGCTGCAAACCGCGAACTCGACGCTCGGCACCGTGGTCGCCGGCCAGGCCGCCACCAGTCTGCCGCTCACCAATCGCAATTACACGCAGATCCTCAGCATGTCCGCCGGCGCCAACGTGAGCGTGAATAACGCCGCCTTGCTGGGACGAGGCTCGCAGGATGTTAGCGTCAACGGCGCCAATACTAATCAGAACAACTATCAGATGGACGGCGTCAATATCGATAATTTCGCGGGCAACGGTCTGGCCGCGGATGCAGGCATCTACGCCGGGATCGGCGTCCCCAATCCCGACGCGCTCGAGGAATTCAAAATCCAGACTTCTACCTATGACGCCAGTTACGGGCGCAACCCCGGCGCCAATGTCAATGTGGTCACCAAGTCCGGCACCAACTCGCTGCACGGCACGGCCTACGAGTTCTTCCGCAACACGGCGCTCAATTCCATCGAGTTCTTCCGCAATCGTGCGGGCGGATCCAAGCAGGTATTGAACCAGAATCAGTTTGGCGGCAATCTGGGCGGTCCCCTCAAGAAGGACCGCCTGTTCTTGTTCGGCAGCTACCAGGAAACCCGCCAGGTCAATGGCGTCGGCACCAACGGCTACGCCACTCCGACGCTGCCCCCGATTCCCGCGGGCGACCGCTCCAATACCGCGGCATTCCGCACCGCCCTCGGCCAGCAGTTTTGTCCGCAGAATCACCCGGGCGATTCCCGTTACCTTACCACTGGCGCCGGCGTCACCGGCGTGCAAGTCGCGTGCGATGGCTCGAACATCAACCCCGTTTCTATCAACTTCCTGCAGCTCAAACTCCCGAACGGCAGCTACTACATTCCTGGCTCGACCAACGGCACTTTTCAGCTAAACCCCATCAGCCAACCCGCTCACTTCACTGAGCACCAGGCGCTCGTGAACCTGGACTATGTCATCAATCCCAATCAAACTCTAGCCGCCCGTTTCTTTACCAGTCAGGATCCGCAAACCCTCCCCTTCACTAACGCCAACGGAGAATTGCCGGGAACGCCCTCTAGTTATCTGTACGCCAACACCGAATCCGTCCTGAAGCTCACCTCGCTTCTCTCCAGCAACATCGTGAATGAAGGCCGCATCTCTTTCCAGCGCAACCTCGCCTCCAACAGCAGCGGAGTTCCGTTCACCACGACTCAATTGGGGATGACTCCCATCAACCCGAATATCACTACCATGAACGCGATCACCCTGCAGGGGCTGTTCAACCTTGGCGGCGGCATCGGCGATGACGTGTTTGACCCGACCGATCAGTTCCAGATTGCCGACACCATTTCCTGGTCGCACGGCAAGCACACCATCCGAGCCGGATTCGATGCCGAGCACATCAACTGGGATATCGTCTTCAAGGGAATTGAGCGCGGCAACGTCACCCTCTCCTCGTTCGGTGACTTCCTGATGGGGCGCGCCGGCTGTGATCCGACCAACCCGTCCTGCTCGCCCTCCAATCCGGGCAACACCACGGGAACTCCGCTCAGCAATATCGCTTCCTGCCTCTTCTGTGTCCGCAGTGGTCCCGATGGCATCATTCACGGCTACCGCGCCAACAACGTCAGCGCCTTCGTCCAGGACGATTTCAAGGTCAGCCCGCGGCTGACTCTGAACCTTGGCGTTCGTTGGGAATACGACGGCACCCTCAGCGACAAATACGGCAACCTCACCAACGTCTGGCAGAGCCAGGTGCTCGCCGTGAATACGCCGGCCGCGCTTGCCGGAAAAGGCCCCTATAATGGAGCGCTGCCCACGACAGGCGGCACCTTCGCGGGATTCGTCGTGCCTGCCAACTTCCAGGGCACCGTGCCGTCTGGCGTCCTCAAATCGAGTCGCAACCTGCCGGTGAAATCGGGCCCGCCGTTCGATAACTTCGGCCCCCGCTTTGGGTTCGCCTGGCAACCGGTCGCCGATGGGCGCTTCGTGGTCCGCGGTGGAATCGGCATGTTCTATGATCGTATCGGCGGCAACCTGTTTGTGCATTCGGTCGAACAGGGTAACCCTTATGCGGTTACCCTCGATTACGCCGGTCCTGCCGCTCAGCCGGCCAGCCTACAGAATCTGTTCCCGCCCACGCCCCTCGGCTTTGTGCCCCGCTGGGTCGACTTCTCCACCGGCGCCGGCTCGAACCAGAATCTTCCATTCATCTCCGAAAACATTCACACTCCCTTGGTGCGCCAGTACAACCTCACCGTCCAGTGGGAATTTGTTCGGAACTGGGTGCTCGATGTCGGCTACGTCGGGTCGAGCGGCATTAACCTCGCCGACTACAATCACAACTACAACACGGCTCTGTTGGCGAGCCCCACCAACCCCGTCAACGGCGTCATCACCAATACCGTCCAGAATGTAAACCTGCGCGTCCCTTATCTCGGGTTTGCGGCCAGCGGATTCCAGGGTACCGGCTTCGACGGCATAAGCAACTACAACAGCCTCCAGGCTACCGTTCGCCGCCGCCTCTCGCACGGCGTGAGTTTGCAAGCATCGTATACCTGGAGCAAGGACTTGACGGACTTGGTGGGATACGGCGCCAACTACAACAATGCCAGTGATCTCTCGCAGCAATACGGACAGGCCTATTTCAACCGGCCGCAGCGGTTCATCTTCAACTACAGCTGGGATCTGCCGCTCCATGCCCGCGGAGTTGTCGGAAAAGTCGCCGAGGGCTGGACCGTCTCCGGTGTGACCGCCGTCCAGGACGGCACACCCCTGACTTTCACCGACGCCCGCGCCGGAACCATCTATGGCGTCTCGGGTCCCATCTCCACGGCGCCCACGCTCAATACTGTCACCTTCGCTCCCGTCAACGCCGGCAGGGCGCAGTTGTGCTCCGGAGCCACCTATGACAACATTCTGACTTCGGGCGATGTGAAATCGCGCCTTGGCGGCGCCAGCGGCGGTTCCGGTTTCTTCACCGCGAGTTCGTTTGCCAATCCCAGTCCCACCAGTGCTTGCCAGCTTCCTGCCATCGGAAACGGGACGGGTTACGGTAACTCGGGCGTCGGCGTGGTGCTCGGGCCCGGCCAGTTCAACTGGGACATCTCTCTGGTCAAAATGACCAAGCTAAGCGAACGGCACGCGCTCCAATTCCGCACGGAATTCTTCAACGCGTTCAACCACGCACAGTTCAACAACCCCGGCACCGCGACTTCCACGCCGACCACCTTCGGCGCGATCACCAGCACCAGTGTCAACCCGCGCTTGATTCAATTCGCCTTGAAGTACATGTTCTGAGTAGCGCCGGCGGCCCGGGCCCGTTCCGGGGCTTGCCGCCGGCGTTACACCACTTCCAGAACCAGGCACTTCAGATAGTGCGTTTCCGGCACCGTCAACAGGATCGGATGATCTTGCGCCTGCGTCCGCCGTTCCAGCACGCGCAGCGTCCGCCCGGCGTCTAGCGCCGCCTGCGCCACCACTTCGAGCAGCATCGCTTCGCTGACATGATGCGAGCACGAGCACGTAACGAGCACGCCGCCAGGTCCGAGCAGCCGCAATGCCCGCAGGTTAATCTCCTTGTATCCGCTGGCCGCCGCTTCCACGCTGCGCCGCGATTTGGCAAACGCCGGCGGGTCCAGCACCACCATCGAAAAGGAGCGCCGCGCCGATGCATAGGCCGCCAGCAAATCGAACACATCCGCCTCCCGAAACTGGATGTTCTCAATGCCGTTCGCCTGGGCGTTCGCCCGCGCTGTGGCCAGCGCTGGCGCTGAACTGTCGACCCCCTCGATGCTTTCGCACTTTCCGGCCAGGTGCAGAGCGAATCCCCCGGTCGATGTGAATGTATCCAGCGCGCGCCCTCCGCGCGCATAGCGCGCTGCCGCCGGGTAATTCTCCCGCTGGTCCAGATAAATCCCGGTCTTTTGCCCGTGCAGCAGATCCGCGCGCAGGGTCAGCCCGTTCATCTGTACTTGTACAAACTCTGGGATATCCCCGCTGACCACGGCCGCT
>Ga0126371_10000399_pt1 | contig 35341 bp, 28 predicted proteins | sample PanSoiMetaPlot_4_FD_110145 | JGI IMG/M metagenome (GOLD analysis project Ga0126371, IMG submission 110145) | Tropical forest soil microbial communities from Panama - MetaG Plot_4 | ecosystem: Environmental > Terrestrial > Soil > Tropical forest > Bulk soil | place: Panama | collected 2016-02-17
GAACGCAATCGCGCCGAAGAAATGCTTCGACGCGCCCGTGCGGAGCTTGCACACATAAACCGAGTGAGCACCATGGGCGAACTGACCGCCTCACTGGCGCACGAAATCAAACAGCCAATTGGAGCAGCCGTCACAAATGCGGAAGCCTGCTTACGATTAATCGATCGCCGTGAGCCCGACCTGCCGGAGGCGCGGGAAGCTGCATCGGAAATGATTAAAGACGCCAGACGCGCCGCCGACATCATCGAGCATGTCCGATCCTTGTTCCGAAAGGGCTCTTCACCCCAGGAGATAGTTGATGTCAACGAAGTCATCCGGGAGATGGTCGTGATCCTCCAGAAAGAGGCGAATCGGCATTCCGTCAGGATGAGTACGGATCTCACCGACGAACTTCCCGGCGTGATGGCAGATCGTGTGCAGTTACAGCAGGCATTGATGAATCTCATGCTCAATGGAATTGAAGCGATGCAGGATACGACCGGTGAACTCAGCATCAAGTCGCAATTGAACGAAGATGGCCAAGTGCTGATCTCGGTCAGCGATACCGGCGCGGGGCTGCCCACTAGAGACGCCGACCAGATCTTTAACGCGTTCTTTACTACCAAGTCGCAAGGTACAGGTCTGGGACTGGCGATTACTCGTTCCATTGTCGAGTTGCATGGAGGCCGTATCTGGGCCAGCGCGAACTCAGGACCCGGGGCGACGTTTCAGTTTACGCTGCCCATTAGGGAGACAACATGCAGATGACTCCCGCTGATTCACCGATTGTGTTGATCGTCGACGATGATGCCCGCATGAGTGCGGCGATGCAGCGCCTATTGAAGACGGTGGGACTGCAGTCAGAGGCGTTTGCAACGCCGGAAGACCTTCTACGGCGCAAACTTCCAAATGGTCCCAGTTGCCTTCTCCTGGATGTGCGATTGCCTGGGATGAGCGGTCTGGAGGTCCAAAGCAAACTGATTGAAATGGGAGCCCACATCCCTATCATTTTCATCACTGGTCACGCAGACATCCCAATGACCGTGAAAGCGATGAAGTTGGGAGCAGTGGAATTTTTGACTAAACCTTTCCGGGATCAGGATCTGATAGAGGCGATTCAACAAGCCCTGAAGCGTGACAGTGAGACGAGGCAACAGCAGAACGAAATTTCAGAATTGAAGAGACGCTATGCGAGTTTGACTGCACGGGAACGCGAGGTCATGCTTCATATTGTTTCCGGCATGCTCACGAAGCAGATTGCCTCGACACTGGGCACCAGCGAAATCACCGCGACCGTCCATCGCGGACAGGTGATGCGCAAGATGCAGGCAAACTCTCCCGCTGAACTGGGCAGAATGGCGGAAAAACTTAAGCTGCCGGCCACGGACTAACCTTCAATCGCTAATCGCCGACGCAATTCTCCCATGACTATCAAGCGGTCCCTTATACATACATATCAGCGACCTCATAACAATCCATAATTGCGTTCCTCGGCGAGCGGATTGATGCTGTAACTGTATGGCTACGGAGATGACGGAAAAAATGGTTGCCGTTATCGATGACGACGAATCGTATCGAGTCGCCGTGCAGCGTTTGCTGAAATCGGCGGATTTTTTAGTGCAATCGTTTGACTCAGCCGAGGCCTTCCTGAACTCTGGACGGCAACACGAAACTGGATGTCTCATCGCCGATATCAGAATGCCCGGGATGTCGGGATTGGAACTCCAGTCCAAGCTGAACTCTGATCATTGCCCGATCCCGACCATCTTCATCACCGCACACGGCGACGAAAAGATGCGACTGCAGGCAATGCGAGGCGGTGCGGTGAAATTTCTCATGAAGCCTTTTGACGGCGAAACTCTACTTGAGTCTGTTCGAATGGCCCTGAAAAGCTGAGGCCTGATCCTTATTGCTGTGAAGATTGAGTGGATGGATTTGTGAGCTCTCTCGCAAAACTTCGGCTTGGTGAAAGAGATGAAAGAGACCGCGAATTTGCCCGGATTGTTGGCAATAGCGCTGCTCTGGAGTTTGTGCTCGCCGAAGTTGAACGCGTAGCGCCAACGGATTCCACTGTGCTGGTTATGGGAGAAACCGGTACTGGCAAGGAGTTGATCGCGCGCGCCATTCACAACATAAGCCCACGCGTCGGACGCCCATTCGTGAAGCTAAACTGCGCGGCCATTCCCTTTGATCTGTTGGAGAGTGAGTTGTTTGGTCACGAGCGCGGTGCTTTTACCGGCGCTATAGCACAAAGAGTGGGCCGCTTCGAAATGGCAGATACAGGCACGCTCTTCCTGGATGAAATCGGAGACTTGCCTCTGGCCCTGCAACCGAAACTCTTGCGCGTTTTACAGGAACAAGAGTTCGAGCGACTGGGAAGCGGCCGCACACATCGCATCAATGTCCGTCTTGTGGCCGCGACGCATCGCGACTTGGCTCACATGGTTGCACACAACGAATTCCGCAGCGATCTTTACTATCGGCTGAACGTATTTCCTGTCTTGATCCCGCCTCTGCGCGAGCGCCGGGATGACATACCTCAGCTGGTCCTGCACTTTGTAGAGGTATTCTCCAGGCGCATGGGGAAGCGGATTGAGCAGATATCCCAAGCAACAATGAATGCATTCTCTACATACCATTGGCCTGGCAATGTGCGGGAACTCCAAAACCTGGTTGAACGTGCCGTGATCCGATCGGATAATGGAGTGCTTCCCAATCCTCTTTCGACATCACAGGCCTCCCAAAGCTCAATGCTCCTGCCAATAGAGGAATCAGCCAGAAAAATAGAGTGCGGTTTTAAGCCTGAGCCGGAGTTTATGGATTCACTCGAAGATATACAACGCCAGCATATTCTGCGAGTGCTCGAAAGAACCGGCTGGGTGATCAGCGGACCTAACGGCGCGGGAGCCATCCTCAACGTCCATCCCAACACACTTCGCAGCTTGATGAACAGACTGGGAATTCGGCACCGGGCGATATTACAGTCGCACCGTGGAGATGAGTTTTCCCGGCCAGCGCATGAGGTGCGCCCTGAATAATGCCATCCTCCAGTCAGATTAGGAATGGCCCTTTGCTGCGATTCGCCGCGCCAGTTACGAATCTAATTGACAATCTTTGATTCCACTCGCTCATAGCGCAGGCTACATCTATTGCCCAATTCAGAATATGGCCTTGCGACACACGATATGTCGTGAGAGCACAGGCGCCAGGATGGAGAGATGACGAGATATCGTTAGTTCACCTTGAACGATTCTGACAGCCTTTTGCGCCAGGTTCCTTAATTCCAACAAATTAACAATTAGCGGCGGTGCGCATTCTTTTTGGCGAGATGTGTGCATTCTTTGCAGCTAAGGAATCAAGACTTACGGCAGGCAACCGTTATGACAGGAAAAATCTGGCCCGCACTTTTGCTTTTCATCTTCGGAGCGCAGATTCAAGCAGCCATGGCGCAAAATGCGCCTTCCAGCAGCCAGAAGCTGACGCTGACCAAAGCTGTTGATCTGGCGCTCAAGCAGAATCTCGATATCCAGATCGCCAATATCGCAACAGCGAGCAAACAGGAGGATCGGGTAATCGCTCGCTCGGAGCTGCTTCCGCATGCGGGCTTCGATACTAGCGACGCGATTACGCGATACAACACCAAGGCTCAGCTTGGCGTCCAACCCTCGATCATTCCCCATGAGGTCGGCCCGTTTCAGGCCATCCATGTAGGGCCGACATTCTCGATCCCGATTTTCGATCTAACCTTGATCCGTCAGTACCAGGCGAGCGGACACCGCCTGCTGGCAACCCAGGCCGATGAGCAGACAGTCCGCGAAGAGACTGTCCTGCTAGCTGTCAGCGAATACATGGCGCACCTTCGCGCTCTCGCCAGCATCACCGCTGCCGAATCACGCGTGGCGTTAGCTGACCGGCTGGCGCATCAGGCGCAAGATCTGCTTACCGATGGCGTAGCGAGCAAGATTGACGTATCGCGCGCTCAGGTACGGCTCAGAGAAGAGCGGCAACACCTGATTGATGACCAGCGTGACGCGGAAACTACGCTATATGCGCTAAAGCGCATCCTGAACCTTCCAGATAGCCAGCAGATAGAGTTTGCCGACCAACAAGACTTTTTCTCGACGCCTTCGTTCGACATCTCCGATCCACTATCAACGGCTCTTGAACAACGCCCTGAATTGCACTCCCTGTCCGAGAGCGTCAAAGCTGCTGAATCGGCGCACAAGGCGGCCGTTGCGGAGTCCTTTCCAAATCTGACTTTTGAGGGGAAATGGAATGAGCAGGGGCAGACGTTCAACTCGATGACCCCCGGATATGAATATCGCTTTAACGTAAGATTTCCCATCTTTACCGGCGGACGGCTTAGTGCTGAACGGAAGAGCACGGCGTTGGCAGAGCAGCGGACACAGAAACAGCTCGCCCAGGAACGCAACTCGGTAACCGAGCAGGTACGCGACGGGCAGGTTGAGTTGCAGGCAGCTCTGCATCAGGTGGAGCTTGGCCGGCAGGAAGTGCAACTGGCCAATGAGCAGGTCTCACTATCGCAGGGACGGTTTCAATCAGGCGTAACCGACAACATCGAAGTCACAGCTGCTCAGGATTCGCTTGCCCGGGCAAATGATACGGAAATCGGCGCGCTGTTTCGTTACAACATCGCACGCGCACAACTCGCTCGCGCGGTTGGCAAGGTCGAGCAGACCTATACCCATCCCTGATCTTCGAGAAAGGACAAGGCCATGAGTCAAGCAGTGTTAGAACCCCCAGTTGAAGAATCAGCCATCGCCCCGGAGCTTCCGAAGCCAGGCGGTATCGCCGGAAGAAAAAAGCTTCTGTTGGTTATCGGCGGATCTACTGTTCTGGTTCTGCTACTTATCTTCGGCATTCGATATCTCATCTGGTCTGCTTATCATGAGACAACAGACGATGCTTATCTGGCAGGGCATCTGCACCCAATCAGCGCACGCATCACGGACACTGTACAGCAAGTGCTGATAGACGACAACCAGCATGTAGTCAAAGGGCAGACTCTGGTAGTTCTTGATCCTAACGACTACCAGGTGAAGCTGGATCACGCGAAGGCTGCCTTGAACGCGGCCACGCGCCAAGCGCAGACCGCCGAGGCTGCGATCCGATCAACGTCACAATCAGCCACTGCGCAAACGACCCAGGCACGAGGTTCAATCGGCGCAGCCAAGGCATCGATTCAAGCCGCGAAGGCAGCTGTGACGGCTGCAGAAGCAGGGGTGCCCCGCGCAAATGCCCACCTTCAAGAGGCAAATGCGACTCTGCAACGCGAGGAGACTGATTTGCACAGATATCAGGATCTTTATGCTAAAGAACAGGTCTCAAAGCAAACCCTCGACCACCAGCGGGCGAGTTATCAGGTCGCAGTAGCTGCACAGTCAGCCGCACAGGAACAAGTGCGCCAGGCACAGGCACAGCTGGTCGCGGCACAGCAAGGCGTTGTTCGCGCGGAGGCTCAATTGACAAACTCAGAAGGCGGATTGCAGTCCGCACAGGCGACCACGCTGGAAACGCGGGTGCGGGAAGGTCAGTTTGCAACTGCACAAGCTGCAATGGCAGAGGCAGAAGCTTCTTTGGAAAACGCAAAGTTGCAACTTTCCTACACGATTATCACAGCGCCAGTGAGCGGTCGTATCGGCAAAAAGTCAGTCGAGGCTGGACAGCGTGTCCAGATAGGACAGCCCTTAATGGCTGTTGTCGAAGATCATCCATGGGTAGTGGCCAATTTCAAAGAAACACAGTTGGAGAAGATGCGCACGGGTCAACGCGTCGAAGTCGAAATTGACACGTTCCCGAAACACAAATTCTACGGACATGTGGATAGCCTCGCTCCAGGTTCCGGCAACGAATTTGCCCTTTTGCCTCCGGACAATGCCACCGGCAACTTCACCAAGATCGTGCAGCGCATTCCGGTCAAGATCGTGCTCGATGATGATAGTGTTCGCAGTTATGAAAACCTGCTCTCGCCCGGCATGTCGTCGGTAGTTACTGTGACCACGCGATAAGGAAGACTTCCATGGCCACCACAACAATAAATCCGGCGATGACTGCGGGAAATCTCCCGACAGAGGCTACGGATCATGTGCCGTTGAAAACCTGGATATGCGTTATCGGGGTTCTTCTGGGCTGCTTTCTGGCAGTGCTGAACATCATTGTTACAAACTCCTCGTTGCGCGACATTGCAGGAACGCTGGCAGCCAGCTCTGATGAGATCTCATGGGTGCCGACTTCCTATCTGGTTGCGGAAATCGTGGTGATCCCGTTGACAGCGTGGCTTTCAGCCGCGTTTTCACTGAAGAAATATCTCCTGGTGAACTCGATCCTATTCGTCTTCTTTTCTGTTTGCTGCGGGCAAGTGCATTCTCTGGATCTGATGATCCTCTTTCGTGTGATGCAAGGTTTCACAGGCGGCGTACTGATTCCGCTTTCTTTCGTTGTGATTCTTACGTATCTTCCGCCGTCGAAGCAGCCGATTGGCATGGCCCTTTTCAGTGTCACGGCAACTTTCGCTCCCGCCATAGGTCCACTTGTCGGCGGATGGCTGACGGACAATTATGGATGGCCATTCATCTTTTACATGAATGCCGTTCCCGGAGTCCTGATGATTGCAGCAGTATGGCTCACTATGGAAAAGCAGCCCATGGATCTGGGCCTGCTGAAAAAAGGTGACTGGTGGGGAATTCTCACCATGGCGATTGGGCTTGCCGCATTCGAAGTCGTGCTCGAAGACGGAAATCGTAAAGACTGGTTCGGTGATCCGGGGATTGTGAAGCTGGCCTGGATTGCCGCGATCTTCATTCCAGCTTTCATCATCATTGAGTTGCGAAAGAAAGAGCCGCTTGTCGACCTGCGTCTCTTTGCGCGCAGAAACTTCGGGCTTGGCAGTATCGTCAATGTGGTCCTTGGAATTGGTCTCTATGGCGTCGTGTTTATCCTGCCCTTATACCTGGGGCAGATGCACGGTTACAATGCATCCCAAATCGGAATGGTCATCATCTGGCTGGGTCTTCCGCAACTTCTTATCATCCCTCTGGTGCCGAAGTTGATGGAACTTGTCGATACGCGAATCATTATCGGCATCGGGGTTCTTTTCTTTGGCGGCAGTTCATTTCTCACTGCCCATCTCGACTCCAATTTTGCCGGGCCGCAGTTCACAATCCCGCTTATTATCCGCGCGCTCGGTCAGCCTCTCATCATGGTCCCTCTTTCTTCCGTCACCACGTCCGGTATGGCCAAAGGAAGGGAAAGCGGAGCGGCTTCGGCGCTCTTCAACATGATGCGCAATATAGGTGGATCGATCGGGATCGCCGGACTGTCAACCCTGCTTTCTGTAAGAGAGCGGTTCCATTCCGAGCGTATCGGAGAATCTGTGACCGTCTACTCAGGCGCCGTGAGAGAACGGATGCAGCATTCAGCAGCTTACTTCCTCTCTCAGGGCAGTGATTCGTATTCAGCTCATATGCGCGCCATCGGCGTTATTGGCGGCGTGGTCCGCCGCCAGGCATTTCTACTCGCCTATAGCGATTGCTTCCTGGTTCTGGGCTGCGTATTGCTTGCAAGCGCAGCCGCTTTGTTTTTTATGAAAAAGAGCAAAATTTCAGGCCAAGTAGGAGGGCATTGATTGGCGAGTGGCTAGGCGTGCATGCAGGACAGCAGGCTGTGGGCTTACAAATAGCGCGGAGAGCGGATTGATTTCCGATCAGGACTACCACGACCTGCGCAGCAGAACAGGATGTCTAGGCCTGGATATCAATGGAAGTCCCTGACAGATAGTGACAACGATCCGGACTACCTGGCCGGGCATCACATCACGTGGCGGGATTGGGAGCGGGCGCAAGGACTACTACACAGAAGGGACTCTCCTGGCTGCGTGTCGATGCGCAGATTGACGGATGGAAAGAAGATGCTTACCCGTGTTATCCTTGCGCCACTTTTCCCTGGGGGTCGACTTGTCAGGTAAGTTGTATCACCATCACCATGCACATCGGCATCCTGTGGCGCCGATGCCTACGCGCCGCGAGGTTCTTTCGTTCCTGATATCGGCTGCAGTGTTCTCACCCTGGGCGTCGGGACAGCAAGAAAGTCAGAGTCCTTCGGAGATCGCGGAACGCTTTCACCGGATGTCGGAAGAATACGAGAAGGAAGGACTGGCAGAGCCATTCAAGGGGATCACGACCAATGGCGAGGTGGTGCCGGGGCTATTCGAAATAAGGCCGACGGGGGTTTCGACCGCAACGGTGCGGAGCGCGGCGGAGAGGTTCATCGGCACACTCAACCCGGTGCAACTGGGCCGAACCATGTATCCGGTGGATGACGTTGAGTGGCGCAAATGGATGAATCAGCATTTTTACACGCGGCAGGGAATCTGCTTTGCAGAAATGACCGATGCGCAGCGAGAGGCCGCCTTCGGTTTGATTCGCGCGTCGTTAAGCGCCAGTGGATTTGAGCTTACGCGCAACATCATGCGGCTGAACGAAACGCTGGCCGAGCTATCGGGCGACCACGATTTTCTCGGAGAATGGCTCTACTTTATGCAGATTTTCGGCAAGCCTTCGGCCACGGAGCCTTGGGGCTGGAAGTTGGAGGGTCATCACGCAATCATCAATTACTTTGTGCTTGGCGATCAGGTGGTGATGACGCCGCTGTTCATCGGATCAGAGCCGGTGCGGGCCACGTCGGGCAAATATAAAGGAATCGAGATTCTGCAACGCGAACAGAACGACGGATTGGGAATGCTGTTGGCGCTTTCGCCGGAACAACGGAAGCAGGCCATCCTGAGCTTTTCGAAAACGGGCAACAACAATCTGACAGAGGCGTTCAAGGATAACGTGAAGATTGAATATGCCGGCTTGCGCACAAACGATCTTGCAACGTCCGAGCGGCAACGTTTTCGCGATCTGATCGAGTTGTACGTGAGCAACATGGACGAAGGTCATACACGAGTGAAGATGGACGAGGTGGATCGCCATCTCGATAACACGTGGTTCACGTGGATAGGCGGCATGCAGCCCGACAGTGTCTTCTATTATCGGGTACAGAGTCCGGTGATCGTGATTGAATTTGATCATCAGCAACCTGCCAACCTGCGGAAATTCGCCGCCGATCCCATGAAGCCAACCCAGCAGCATGTTCATTGCGTGGTCAGGACACCAAATGGAAATGACTACGGCAAAGACCTGCTACGACAGCACTATCTCGCTCATCCACACAGTACTTAGACTCCTGCCGAATGCAAGCAAGTGATGAGGCAGTTTCGGACTGTTTTGGGCCGATTACTTCCAAAAAACGCCGATGTGTTAGCGAGAGATGCGCTGCTGCGGCCGGGAAAAGCCCTCAGCATCGCACGACGAACTACGGTCATCTGGAGGCGCAACTGGCGTAATGCCAAAGCGGTGCATGATTTTGGTCAACTTCGCCCGTTCGCATAGCGCCTTGTAATCGCCAGTCTGCATGACACAGTACACTGGGAGGCATACATCGCGATGAAAAATTCCAAGAGTCCTGATAGCCTGCCCTCTTACTCTCGGCGGCGCTTCCTTCGTGCTTCGCAGGCCACACTAGCCGCGCTGAGCACTGTGTCCATCCTCGGCGGCACTACGGACAGTCTCGCTGCTACCGTCCCAAGAGGTTCGACTGAAGTCCCTCCGGACTATTACGACAAGCTCGGGGTAACGAAAATCATCAATGCCGCGGGTACCTATACGGAACTCACGTCGGCCGTAATGCCTCCGCCCGTTCGTGAAGCTGTGGCGCAGGCGGCGTTGCATCCCGTGCATCTTCGGGAGTTGCAGCAGAAGGCCGGCCAGTATATCGCGCAGAAACTGAAAACCGAAGGCTGCTGCATCAGTTGCGGCGCAGCTTCGGCGATCACCCTTGCCACCGCAGCCTCGATCATGGCTGCAAACAACTGCGACCCATTGGATATTCCAGGTAAGATCGGCACTCCGCAGTTTCCGAAGAACGAAGTCGTCGTCCAGAAAATTCACCACTATGAGTACGACGTAGCCATGCAACTCTGCGGTATCAAATTCGTGGATGTAGTCACCTTGGCCGATTACAAACAGGCGCTTGGGCCGAACACCGTGATGACACAATATTTCAATGCCTGTGACGATGTTGGCATTAGCCGGGAAGACTGGATCGCTGCGGCCCACGAGAAGGGTGTCCCCTGCCATCTCGATGCCGCTGCCGACATGCCTCCAATCTCCAACCTTTGGAAATACACGGGAATGGGATTCGACATGGTGTCTTTCTCGGGCGGAAAAGATATTCGCGGACCGCAGAACGCCGGCCTCCTGCTCGGTAAGAAAAAATACACCGACCTCGCCCAGCGCAATATCTGCCCTGTAGATTCAGTCGGTCGCGGCATGAAAGTAGCCAAAGAACAGATCGTCGGCATGGTGGCCGCCGTGGATTGGCTGCTCACGCAAACGGATGAAGGCATGGAGAAGGAATCGCGTGACCGTATGGCAGTGATCATCAAGATGGTAAAGGACATTCCAACTGTGAAGACCAGTATCCTGGTCCCGGAAGTCGCCAACCATGTCCCTCACTTGATAATCAATTTCGATCCGGACGCTGTCGGCGCTTCGGCCCACGAACTCCAGGTTCGCCTGCGTACGGCAACACCTTGCATCGAATTGAATCCTCACACGGGAAGCAAGCGGCCTTCTCAGGGCGTTCCCGAGCAACCCAGCGCCATAGTCATCACCACTTTCCTTCTCAATCCGGGAGAAGAGTACATCGTCGCCCGCCAAATCCGGAAAGTCCTGAAGAATCCGAAATTCGTTGGCACCTACCCCCCGCCGCCTGCATCAGCCGCCATCTGATTCGCGGGTCGTCGCAGTAGATGGCCAGCCGTTGGCGAATCTCACTGATGGTAGGCAGGCGACTGGCCGAAAGCTTTGAGCGGCGAGTGCCGATGCGATTCGGCGTCCCGGGGGCCGTCCAGGCATCGGACAACATTCGAGGGTCATAAACTGGACGAATTCCGATAACCGCGAATTACAGTTGGCGCTAGGGTATATTTTTAGCGCGGCTAAGTTTCCGCCCGTCAGTTGTAAGAAGAGAATCAATCATGCTCCTCGACAAAGCACGGCCTCGTGCAATTCTTATAATGTTGCTGGGCACACTCTGCACTCCGCTGATCCACACCGAAGATCATCAGGTTGATCCCACTTGGTTGTATCGTAATACCTCGGCAGCCGAGGAGAAGCCATCGGATATCACAACTCCCACATGCCATTACAAGCCACTGTTCGGCGTGGGCGATCAAGATACATCAGTGGTAGTGGGCGTATCGCGCTATGGCGAAGTCATTGTCAATCCCAATGGCACATGCGCCTCCGTTCAATATCCGCAGGAAGATCAGGTCTACGTGGTGCTCAGTGGAACCGGGAGCGCGCAATATGGGAATGGGAATGTGGCGTTGAAGACCGAAGATTATCTTTATGTCCCGTCGGACGTTCCACATGCGCTGAAGAACACCTCGGCAAAACCCCTGATTGTCATCATCATGGGTTTTCGCACCAAGGGGTTTGACAATGTTCCGCCACCGAAGGGTCCGCTGAAGGCCAACATCGAAGATGTGCCAACCGAGCTGGTCCAAGGCCATCCGGACTCGACGCGGTATCGCCTTTTAATGGGTGACGTCGACAGCAAACGCGATCGGATTGCAGCCGGGCGCGTTTTGACCAGTCTCTTCCTGATGGAGATCGCACCCGGCGGAACCAACTTTCCGCATCACCACGAACGCGAGGAGGAGATTTACCTCATTCTCAGCGGTCATGGAACCATGGTAGCCGGCGGAGGCATGGATGGAGTTGCCGGGCGGCATCCCGCCAAGGCCGGGGACGCCTATTTCTTCCGGCTAAACGCAACTGTGGGCTATTACAGCGCACCAGACGCCGCGTCGCGCCTGCTCTGCGTGCGATCCTGGTATCCCGGCATGGTGAAGAAAGGAATGCAGCATTAGATCCGCAGCTGGACTTTACCCACTCCCCCTTCGCCCGATCTGCTTTTAGGCAACAACTCAGTCAAAAACTCGGCTAAGTCTCCCCCGCCCGGCGATCACGACAGAAGAGGGCCCTGACGGGAAGTGAAATGACGGATTCAATTGATGGATTGGCGCCGTAGGACGGAATACGGAATACGGAATACAGACAAGTAAGTGGTCCCATTGGCAATGAGTTCATTGGCGATGTCTCACCAACTGAACACTCGAGCGGTGAGTTCGCTGGCGGAAATAGGAAACATCCAGTGCTCGTGTCAGGACTTGTGTGCCTCGTCCTTGTCTCGGCGCAGTTCCCGAAAGCCCGAGCCTCATCGAGTGTTCTTCGGGCAGCGAGCTACCTGAAACCGCATTCTGTAGCAAGGAGCGGGTGTACACTCGGTGCATTGCCCAGGCGCCGCGACCTTAGGTATTAATTGCTCACATAGGCGGTTCTACGATGCAGATTTCTGATGAACACTTGCGAGGACGAACAGTAATTGCAGCTGACGGGCAGGCGATCGGCGAGGTGGCTGCTCTGTTTATCGACACCTCCACATGGACTATCGTCGCGCTCCAGATCAAATTGAGTAAGTCGGCCGCCGAGCAGCTCGGTGCGGCCCGGGGATTGCTCCGCGCTGCCACATTCGAGTTACCTGTCCGAATGATCCAGTCAGTAGCGGATACCGTCCTTCTCTCCGTTCCGACATTGGAACTGCGGCAGACTTTTCCGGACACGACCGGCCGGCTCGATGAAAAGTCTTAACTCCTGAAATGGTCCGCAACCCAACCTTACAGCTTAGGGGCTGTCAGGGAAACCGACCCGAGGTTTGGCCGGAGTGGGTAAGGTCCGGTTTTGTCGGTCACCCGGTCATGTCTACCAAGGCTGGAGCCGGCGGCGGAGATGGAGTTATTATGTTGCTTCGCGGGAGATCGAAGCCATTAACATCAAATCGCTTAGAAGCGGATATGACGAGGCAAAGGAATCAGGTTATCGCTGGGTCATTCTCGCCGTGAATTTCGTTTTTTTGGCGTTTGCTTATGCCAGTCTGACCACTTGGTCCGTCGCCATCCCCGAGTTGTCCAAGACCTTCTCGTTGACTTCAGCCAGCGCCCAACTCGGCTCATCTCTGTTAATGGCAGGGTATGCAATCGGTAGTTTTGTCGAATCTCTTTTCGCTTCGCGCATCGGGTTAAAGAAGACCGGATTGCTCGCTGCCATCCTGCTCCTCATCCCCCAGTTCGCCATCCCTTTCCTTGGACACTACGGCCTGATTCTTTTATTACGTTTTTTTCAAGGTTGGGGAATCGTGTGGTTTGTCACGACGAGCATGACCACAGCATGGTTTCCGCTCGCGCAGAGAGGCATGGCTTCCGGAATCGTTAGTGCAGCAATTCCGTTCGGCATCGGGTTCGGCGGTCTATTGACCGGCTGGCTTCTGGAGGTCGCGGGAACTTGGCAAAAGAGCTTTATCGAATTCGGTGTCATAGTTGCGGTCGTCGCTTTACTCTGGGCGCTGCTGGCGCGAGACCCGGTTGTTGTAACCTCGACGCCCTCGTCGGATGATCTAATTTCCTCCGTATCACCCGTTAGTCCTTTTGGATCGCTTGTGGGGTGGTTGGTAGCCCTGTGCCTCTTTGCCAACGCTTGGCAGCTTATCGGATTGAACACTGTTCTGCCCTCATATATGTATAGTCTGGGTTATCATCCCACCCAGGCAGGCGCGGCTATTTTGGCTGTCGGTTTGATTGGAGTTGTTTCCACACCCCTGGGTGGAATCATTTCGGATCGGCTGATCCTAAGCGGCATGAAGACTGTCAAGGCCCGAGCTTACGTGATGGCGATTCCTGGCTTTCTCGTTGCGGGCGCCGCCACCGTTCTCTTCCCATTTCTTGCCCGCTCGAATTACGCAATGCTTTTGCTGATGGCGATTCTCGCGGGTTGGGGCGTTCCTTTAACCAATGCGTCGAGCGGGGCACTGCCAACCGACATGCTTCAGAGCCCGGGCAGGGCCGGGAAACTGTTCGGGCTGGTCATTCTGGTAGGCATCAGTGGCGGTGTGATCGCGCCTTATGTGATCACCGCGATAAGCGCTTCGGCAGGTTGGATCGTGGCCTTCGCTATTCTGGGGATCGGAGCCTTGATTGGCATGATAATTGGGCTGATGATCCCCTGCTTTGAGCAGGCAATACCGGCGGAGCCGCTTGAACGTAAATGAATATTTTGAAACCAGCGCAGAAGGTAATTTGATGGCAGCGCACGACACAACGGCATCACGCAATCTCCCCTGGAGCTGCGACAACGTCGTCGTATTAGGCAACGCTTCTTTAACCGGTGCTGTGATGCTGGGCAAAAATAGCGACCGGCCGGTTTACGACAGCCAACCGCTAGTGAATGCCGCCCGTCGCAAACATCCGGCAGGCGAAAAACTACAGCTGGCTTACGTGAGCATTCCCGAAGCGGAGGAAACCTACGCCACGATAGGGTCTGCTCCCTATTGGTGTTGGGGCTACGAAGAAGGAATGAACGAGCACGGTGTCGCAATCGGAAATGAGGCTATTTTCACCAAAGATCTCGCCGCGGACATCGCCGTGCAAAGGGCGGGAAAAGGCCCAGAGAAAGGGCTGCTAGGAATGGAGCTTCTGCGCCTGGGCCTGGAGCGCGGAAAGACTGCCCGCGAAAGCATGCAGGTTATGACTTCGCTGCTCGAAGAATACGGTCAATGGGGTTCTGCCGTTCCAATGGCGTCACACGCGGACGGCGCATATAACAACTCTTATATAGTCGCCGACCCTCACGAGGCCTGGGTTCTCGAAACAGTTGGCAAGAGATGGATTGCACGCCGTTTTCTCCAGGGAACGGCTGCCATTTCGAATCAACCCAGTATTCGCGAGTCCTGGGACCTTGCTAGCGGCGATCTGATTGACTACGCCGTTTCCCAAGGCTGGTGGCCGGAAGAAGAACGAAACCGGTTTGACTTTGCCTTTGCGTATACGGACTTCCAGAGACCCTTGCAAGTCTCTCAGATTCGAGTGCAGCGTAGTCGCGAACTTCTGAAGAAGAATAAAGGCAGTCACAGTGGAGTTGATGTTGCGTGGATGAAGCGGATTCTGAGAGATCATTACGAGGATACGTTTTTGGAAGGTCCCTATTTCAACCCTGCCCTGCCGGATTTTTTAACGCTCTGCATGCATTCCTCGCCGGCCTCCTTTACCTGGGGCAATACAGCAAGTTCCGCGATTTTCGTGCTGCCGCAGAGTGAAGACCACCTCCCCATGTTGTGGTGGAATCCGGTAACTCCATGTACGGGTCTTTACGTGCCAGTTTTTATGTGGGGCAGCGACCTACCCGCTCTCTTGTCGAAAGCAGGAACGGTGGGGCGAGCTATTATTCCGCCACCGGAAGCAAAACAAGATCAGTATGAGGTTGGGTCATACTGGTGGCTCTTCAGGAATCTGCTGGATCTAATCAAAGGAGATGAGCACGGAAATGGATTCCTGGCAAGGCAAAAGATCGCCAGACAAACGTTCGATGAGCTTGAAAGAACCTGGGACGCGCGAGTGGCGAAAGCAGAAGCCGAGGCGGTGACACTTCGCAAGCAGGGTCAGATGGAAAAGGCTGCGGAAGCCCTCTCTGCCCTCACTGCTGCCTGCATCGAGGAGGCGGTCGCGGCCGTTGAACAGGTCAAGTCGCATTTCACCTCAGCGGCAGGAGAACGGCCGAAAGCTGTTACGGGATCGAAATAACATTAAGTGTGGTGTCCGCAAACTAGGTGGGCACTAATTTGCGCCGTCGCGGTTCAGGCGAATAGCGTAGGGTTCTCATTTCATACCTCCAAGAATTCCGTGAATGGGCATTTCCCGTTGGACTGGCCATAGGAGTAATGGAAAAATTGCGCCAATCTATAAAGGTTCGCTGTAGAACACAGACGGCAAATCAGCAGTCAATATTGAGGGTCTTAAGTGATCGACAATAAGCCTTCAAAAGATTGCCTAAAAATCTATGACGTCTCCCATTTGGGGTATCAAGGTCTTTAATCCAAAATGTTTCTGAATCTGCCGAGCAAGAATGTTGCGTGGGCCATCTTCTCCGTGCGTGAGAATGACTTGCGGCTTACTTGGCGCAATTGCACTCAGCCAATCTAGGAGATCCTTCTGGCCAGCGTGCGCGCTGAACCCTCCCAACGTGTGAACCTGTGCGCGTACAACTACTGGATCTCCATGAATTCTAACGACCGTTTGCCGATCCACGATGCGGCGGCCCAGCGAGTTCTGCCCTTGATACCCGACGAAGAGAATGTGTGTTTCTTCTCTCCATAGATTGTGTTTCAGATGATCGACAATCCTGCCGGCATTGCACATTCCTGCTCCGGCCAGGATAAGGCAGGACCCCTTATGCTGATTGATCTTTTTGGACTCATTGGCAGTAGCCGTGACCTTAAGGGTGATCAGATCATCCCGAAGAGGGTGCTCCGAAATAAAACGTTTCATGTCGTCATCGAATAATTCTCTGTGCTTGGTGTAAATTTTTGTTGCTTCGATGGCCATAGGGCTGTCAAGGAAAATGGGGAAGGGAGCGACCCGCTTGCGTCGAAACATCCAGCCGAGAAGGCCTATGAGAAGTTGTGCACGGCCAATTGCAAAGGTTGGCACAAGAATCTTCCCGCCCGAGGCGACAGCTTCCTGAACCGCGCGGACGAATTCCTCGACAGTGTCGACGAAGGGGCGATGATCACGGTCGCCATAAGTGGATTCTAAGAAAACCAGGTCGGCATGTTGAAATGGCTCAAAGTCGCGGAGAATGGGAATTCCCTTTGGCCCTAAATCGCCGGAAAAGATTACCGATTTTTGTCTGCCATCCTCCTCCACAGTCAGCTTGATGCTGGTCGACCCCAGCATGTGGCCGGCTTCTGCCCATGTCGCTTGAATGCCTTCGGCCACGAGAACTGGCTTCGCATATGGCACGCTCTTCATCTGCGAGATAATTTGCTCTGCTTCCGCAGCTTTATAAAGTGGTTCGCATAGCGGTTTTCCTTCTCGCTCCAGACGGCGATTTCGACGCTCGGAATCCTGCGATTGAATCTTGGCTGAATCTCTGATGATGAGCGCACTCATGTCGATCGTGGCAGGGGTGGCAAAGACGGGGCCGCTGTAGCCAAGTTGAGTAAGCAGGGGCAAACGCCCTGTATGGTCGAGATGACCATGGGTCAACAAAACAGCGTCAAGCCTGGAATTGGGTCGGACCGGTGGACGATTCAAGGATTCCGATTTCTTTCCGCCTTGAAACATTCCACAGTCCACCAGCACGCGCTTACTCCCTATCTGAATCATGTAAGCCGAGCCAGTGACTTCGCCTCCAGCCGCACCAATAATCGTGATCTTCATCGAGGTTTACCTCGCGAGACCTTATGCGGCTGTTGCGGCTTCAGGATTTTTCGTAGCTCCAAAGGCATGCTGCGGACAATCAGTTCAACCGCCTCTTGGGGTGAATCTGTGATGCGGCCAAATCCGAGCTCCTCCTTCTCAAATACTCCATGTTTCATGAGGTTGCGACCCCAGGTCTGTAGGCCCTTCCAAAACTTTGCACCCATAAGCACCGAAGGGAACGGTCCGATCTTCTTGCATTGAATAAGAGTGGCGGCCTCAAACAGTTCGTCAAGTGTCCCCAGTCCGCCCGGCATCACGATAAAGGCGCATGAATATTTGATCAGCATCACCTTGCGTGTGAAGAAGTAATTGAAGTCAATCGTCTTCTGCACATATGGATTTGGAGCCTGTTCATGAGGAAGAATGATATTGAGCCCGTAACTTATTCCTCCCTCTTCGAACGCGCCCCGATTCGCAGCTTCCATGATGCCTGGCCCCCCGCCGGTCAATGTGGCAAAACCAGCACGTGCCAATTCTCTCCCGGCCTCACGAGCAAGTTTGTAATAGGGGTGGTTTTTTTTAAAACGAGCCGAGCCGAAGACAGTAACCGCGGGGCCTAGCTCGTAAAGAGCTTTGACCGCGCGAACAAACTCATCTTGAACTCGCTTCAGCCTGGCCATTTCCTTTTCCGGGGTACGCACTTCGGTTAGAAAAGCGGCTTCTGCACCGAGAGCCCCGGTCTTAGGAAGTTCATAACCTGCGGACCCGGCTTTACTCCAATGTTCCAGCCATCCGCGCTCCCAATCATCCAATAGATGAGGCTTACGTTTAGTACGCAATGACCTATTTGGACTTCCGGATGTCATTCGTTCCTCTTCTCTATTTGCTTTTGCTCTTGAGTTATTGCTGCTTGAACTCTTCTCTGGACACCCTGACCGCCGTCTCGATGTTTGGGAATGGCTGTACGCAAGAAATATCCATGTTCAGTCGCCGATCCTTCGAACCAGAGTGCATGCAGTTGACCGTCCGCTCCACAACTATACAACTCGTCTTCCGTCATTTGCGTGCCCCTTCTGCGAAAAGGATCAGCAAGCCTTATAGAACAACTTCACGGAATCTGGCACCGTCTTCGCTCGTGGCAATACCGGGAACGAACAATACTCGCCCGAGATGAGCATCGATGTGATGCAAATCACACTAATGGCGCGGATGATTCTCCGAAATGACGAATAGTTGAGTGATTCTGCGGAGGAAAGGAGGCTCTGTCTTTGACAGGGTTCTGGCCATGGCTGATGTGTGTAATCATTTCCCTATTACGAGAGTTGGCGTGCTTTGTTGTGCGTCGACTATTTCAATGCATTCAATCGCACTCAAATTCAGGCCCGGACAAACAACTCTCTCGATGCGACATTTGGACAGATTATCAACCTAAGTTCAGATCAGTAATCGGCAGGGTCAAGAGACCTTTAGAGTTGAGTTCTAGGGGTACTAAATAGAGTCGTACGTATTGGTAAATCATAAGGTGGGAATTTTTCTAGGTACGCAACGAACAATGAAAACTGCTTACATGAAGTCCCGATCTGTATTGGCCTGCATCGTGTTTGCGATGCCTGCGATTATTGCGCATATAACTGAGTCGAAACCAGCATTTGCCCAGTCGACCCATTCAGCCGGCGCCAGTTCTCCTGCTTATCCGGTCAAGGTCAGCGTCAACGGACGCTACCTCGTCGATCAAAATAACAAACCCTTCCTGATCGTCGGTGACACGCCGCAGGGATTGATATCAAGGTTGAATGAGAAGGAAATCGATGGCTTTTTCGCCGACCGGCAAGCCCACGGATTCAACACCATGGGATGGGTAGACGTACTCTGCGGAGGGCGAGACTTCATCACCAATGTCTATGCCTCCACGCCTGACGGTATTCGCCCTTTCACTGAATTCCTTCCCGGGGGGTCGGATCACACTTACTATGATCTCTCCAAGCCCAACGAAGCCTACTTCCAACGCCTCGATCACATCGTCACGCTCGCGGCAAAGCACAATATATTGGTCTTCATCGATCCCATCGAGACTGCCGGATGGCTCATGACGCTACGCAACAATGGCCTCGCCGCCGCTAACGCCTATGGCCAATACCTCGGCAACCGCTACAAGAAGTATCCCAACGTCGCTTGGCTAAACGGCAACGATTTTGGTGGTTGGCAGAAGGAGAGCGATGACGCGCTGGTCAGAGCAGTAGCCAAAGGCATCAAGTCCGCGGACCCGGGGCATATTCAAACCATCGAGTTTAACCCGCCCTTCGGCTCTTCTCTCGATGACCCGTCATGGGCAGCGCTCATTTCTATCAATGGCGCTTATGTATATGGACCAACCTACATTCAAGTGTTGCATAACTACAATCAGACCCCTGTTATGCCTGTTTTTCTCATGGAGGCACATTATGAGTTAGAGAATGTTGGTAGCCCGCCGGATTTCGGGACTCCGTCGGTGCTTCGACGCGAAGAGTACTGGGCCATGCTGTCCGGAGCCAAGGGTCAGTTCTATGGCAACATGTACACCTGGTCATTCAAGAACGGATGGCAGAATAATATCGACACTCGCGGAGTAGCGCAGGTCACCATTTGGAAAGATTTCTTTACGTCCGTACCGTGGCAGAATCTTGTCCCCGACCAGGACCATTCGGTTGTCACAGCAGGGTTAGGAACCTTCGGCGACATCAAAGAAACCCAGGTCAGCAAAAGCGACTACTGTACGGCCGCCCATACTCCAGATGGTTCTCTTGCAATTGCGTATATGCCCACCGCGCGAACGATCACCGTTGACATGTCCAAATTAAAGGGTCCCACAACCGCCAGATGGTTTGACCCTACCAACGGTACATATTCAGAAATCAAGGGGCAACCTTTTGCGAATTCCGGTACCAGACAATTCACGCCGCCTGGAAAAAACCACGATGGAGATGGGGATTGGGTACTGGTACTGAACGCCTCTGGAACTGCTGCAGCAGTAACTGCCGGAGAAATTTTCAAAGCGCAATAAGAACCGATCGAGAAAGGAAAAACCAACTTGGCTCAGAGGCCGGACTATTATCAGGTTGGGGCATGTCATAGACGATTCGCGCGGGAACTGTGACATATTCCGCAAACGCGCCCATTCGCCGGAGAATCGACGGATGTTACATATTTCATCGCGCAATAAGTGAGATTTCTTTAAGTGTGGTGGACTCGGCTTCTTGGAATCTCAATCATCAGTCCCATGAGTACCATTGTTCCTTCAAAACCTTTTCTGATGTTCCCTGGACGCACCGTTTAGTCATTATTGGATTTTGGCGTCGCCAATTCCATTGATGATCAGGTCAATTCCGGCGAAAAGAAGTGTTCTAGTTCTCCAGAATGAGCAGCTGACTCTCTAAATCGTGGGAAACTGCCTCCGTCCTTCAGGTCAAGGAGGTGACGCATGCAACAGGGAAGTGTAATTCAAACCAGTCGAAAGGGTGGTCCGGATGTTTGGCAGTTTGGCTGGTCGGAAAAAGACTCGAACAGCCTGCGCATCTATCGTAAATGGGTCATCGGAACTGTTGAGCGATACCGCGATGAGGCTGCTGTGCATGGTGCTGCTTCATGTCTGATCTCTGAGATCAATTCGCCATCGCACCAGGAGCAAATCGGCACGATAATGACCGATCAACTGTGTGAGCACTTTGAACAACGTGAATTGCGGTCCGGTACAAGCCTTTGGAGCGTCGCATCCCAGAAGAGATATCAGTTCTGAAAAGACTGAACACCATTGTGAGACGCCTCTGCTTCGAGACTCGCGCGTGTCTCGCGCCACGACATCTCGTGAGAAACATGCCGCCACGCTAAGCCGATAACGAAATGTCGGCACTTATCTTGGCTCTTCATGACATTCCCTTCTATTCAAGTCCATTGTTCTAAGCAGATGTGGGTGTGCGGCGATTTGGATTCATTTCTGGTATCTCATATGCATTCCATATGGCAAGTGAAGAATGAGAACCCGCGACTACTGGAGTGTTGCATGAAGGCCCTAGATCGAATAGCTACTATGATAGCCAAGAGTGGATCGTACACTTTTCCCGTCAATAGGCAGATACACTCGCCTTTGACTTGGCGGATTTGTTTGCCGACGTCCATTGCTCGGTGGATTCCCTTCTTCCTACTGTTTCTGCCTGGGATAAAACTCTATGCGGATGCCACGCTGTTTATTGAAGCCCCAATCAACTTTTAGGCCATGTCACCTCGACGGGACACGCAGCGCTGCTGATCCAACGTCTGTGCTCGGATGACCACATCCACATGCGTTGGTGCCGAGCAGGCGAGGATGGCGCAGTCATAAGCCGATACAAGGGGATCGATGGATACGATTGGTTGGCCATGCCGCCGGGACCTTACTTGTTCGCCGTAGATGCGCCTGATCAGATTCCGGAGACCGCGAGTATTGGCGAGGTTAACCTTCTACGCGTTCAGTATCGGGCTAATCATTCCCGAAGCTTCGAACAAGATCCTCCGGAGGACGGTTGGATTCAACTCCTCGGTGCCTCCTATCGTCGACGGATCATCTGCATTCACCTGCGCACGACTCCAGCCCAGGATGGCCGATTAATGCAGTGGTTAAATCGCCGACCCGACCAGACGCACTTTAACTTCTTCTTCTCAAACTGCGCGGATTTCGCTCGGCAAATGCTGGATGTGCTCTTCCCTGGTGCAGTCCATCGTAATCTCCTCTTTGACTTCGGAATGACAACCCCGAAACAGCTGGAGTCGAGCCTCCACCATTACGCACTAAGACATCCTGAGTTGGATTTTTCCATACGCGAACTGCCGCAGGTATCAGGAGACATACCGCGGAGTGGACGCGTATATGGTGTGACAGAGTCAATCGTGAAATCGAAGCCCTATCTTCTTCCTGCAGCGGTCCTGGACCCGATCGGGATCGGTAGTGTGGCAGCGTTGGGAATTGCGGATCATCGGTATGTGGTGAGGGCACCAGCGCGGATTGATGACGCTTTCTTCTTTCAGGCTCAGAGCACGATCGAAGCAGGTCGCTAAAAGTTTCATCCCACAGATGGAGACCGTTCTGCGTGCCGCTGATGCACAAAATGGAATGTCGCAAGAGACAGCGTTACGACGGAGGCGGCGGGTAGCATCGGGAATAGTTCCGCCAGATCTGGCCGGGTTGCGCACGAGCAGTCCCTTACCCGATTCGCACTTGAGCTGCTGAAGAGCCTTCCCTAGGATTCCATGCACGAGTTCCGCGTTTCAATCGACTCGCCCCAGGGCAGTTGACACATCGTGCTTCTTTGCGGCGTTGATCGTCCGGTGAAGTGTTCATCCAATCAGGCCTCGCTCTTGTCCGCGCGGGCAACTGAAACGCTGCACCATAGTTTCGTGGTCATCCCGCCCAAGAGGAGAGCATGGGCCTGGTCGAGGTTCTCGACCGTGTGAGAATGCAAGCTTTCGTCCGCGTTACATCGCACAATAATCGCAAATACCCGTCCAATGTGACATTGACAAGGGGATCGCATTTGCGCAAGAGTTCCGCGCATGGAATAAACCAACGAGCTGGGCCCGGTTCATCAGGAGCCACTCAGGAAACACATGACAATCACAATTGTAGAGATGCCAGGGTACGGCCACAATCTCTGCACAAGAGACGCGTCCGAGCGCTCGGCGGCCCGGAGGTCGACACCGTTTCGATCCCTAAATGATCACGGAATTACCTGATAATTCCACAGAGAGAGAGAGATGGAGCCTCAACGTGCCATCAACTCCGACCGCTCACTCACCGATGCTTTCGGGGATCACTGAGTTCGAGGTCTCGCATTCGATGTGAACCTACGCAAGATGAATTCCTGCACGAGCCCATTAGCCATCCTGCCACCCGTTGTGATCAGTGCATTCTCGAATACAATACCCACGCCGCGATTAGATTGAGGATAGTAGATATTTGAAATTGCACCAGCGGCCAAGTCGCCCCCGATGCTCGAGTAGTTGGGCTCCCACCTTCCGTTGTCTCCTTTACATATGAACGCGTTCGATAGGGCGTGAAATGCCCGTGACCGTTTTGAACCCGTGCCCTGGTAAAAGTAGCGCGGATCCTGATGTAAAAGAGACGGCAGTATTGCCTCGCCTACCATGATGTCGGTGAACCCATTCGCGTATAGGGCCCCCATACGCTGCCCATAGCCCTTCGCGCCTTGCCCGTAATTGGGAGTATCTCCGGCTTGGTCTAGGCCGGCGGTAAAGGCCGCAGCTGCGAAGAGTACCGGATCGGTGCTGGCTCTCAACGCCAGCTTGAATTTCAATTTCGCTGTAAGAGGCACTGCGTCATGATCATAGGTAACGTAGAAATTGGGAATAATGCCAAAAACACGCTGTCGTTCCTCAATCTTGACTTGTTCAGCAGCTACCTGTTCGGAAGAAGCATATACCGTCACCGAGGCCGCCTCTCCTGCGATCTGAAGCTTGCTCCCGGTCACAATCTGGATCTGTCCTGGATCTATCATTATGTCGGGCGAGATCCAGGTGACAAACCCTGGTGCGCTTATTGTCACGTGGTAGCTGATGCCAGGTCGCAGATCGTCGAAGGTATAAGTTCCATTATCACCCGAAACCACCGAGTGCCTTTCACCGGCGACCGTGCTTTGAATTGAGACGTCTGCGCCTGGAATGATATCGCCATTCATATCCGTAACGGTGCCGCTTACTTTTCCAGGTTGGAGACCCGGCTCACCAACTTGCTGCCCGGTTGCCGTAAGAACACTCGAGGCGAAGAATACTAGGGCGAATAGAGAATGTCTGCTGATAATGAGGCGCATTTGTTAAGATCCAGGTTTTACGTCAATGACGATTTCGCGTTCTCGAACTCTGACAAAACCGATGCCACCATTGTTTCTGCAGCCCAGGAACGAAACATATAAACCAAGCGGAGGGTCGCTGGCTGATAGGAGAACCGTCACGGTCAACTTCAGTGGTCAACTCAACTGGAACGCCGCGCACCGGATCAGAACAGGAACACCTCGGCTCTACGAGCTTGCGAGTTCGCATTTCCTAATGCCATATGCAATGCACACGACGTGCCAAAAAAAATCCAGTCCACCACTTGTCAAGCATGCATGGAATAAAGGATTTAGAGGGATCTGATTTCGAAATTGCTCAATTTGCCTCCCGCTATTTCGTCACCCGTCCTTCGTCACGGCTTTTAGCTCACGACATATCGTGCGGACCAAAGCATGTGCGGAATTGGGCTGTGCGGAATCTCGGCACTCAAAAGCGAGTCGGCTGCATACGTTCCGGCGCACCTATGCGACTCTTCTCAAGGCGAACGGAGAAGAAGTCAAGGTTGTGCAGGTATTGCTGCGCCACGGGTCTATGTCGAGTCATGTTGGGACATCTACGCTCAAGCGCAGGTGCCGGCAAAACGAGCCGTGCAACAGGAGGTTGTTGCGATAGTGCGTAAGCCAACATTGATTTTACTTGGCATCCCCGACGGGATTTAAACCATGTTATCGCTGTGAAACTCGGTGCCTGGATTCTCACTGGGTACTCCCGGGTTTCTCAGAATGAGCGAGGACGATGGAGGAAAACACTGGACCTCTGCCGTGACAGAAACTGGAAGCCCGTAGCTAATTGAAATTCAGGCGAACGGATGGCTCCCTTCATCGCTATGAGGCACTACTGGCAACGCTTATTGCACCTTAACGAACCCACGACCTCTGCCCTCTAAACCACTGTCTTATACCTATTACTCGAATGAGCGCATTGTCTGAATGCTAAAGTCGAACAGAAGCGTGAGGTGGTGCAAGGAGCTGAATTCAGCGGGTTGCCGATTTCTCCTCAAACTACATTGAGCGGGCGCGCCAGTTCCACAATCTTCTCGATCATGTCCATGGTATGAGCAGTCGGCCCCGAGTCCTGCCTTTAGTTACGCCTGGAATTATCTGCGATTGTCGATAGTCAACGTGTGTCTTGTTTCCGCATTGCCGTCGTATCCATCACGGGTTGACTGATTCCATCAGGAGATTCGCGGCAATGCGCGCAAATTTTTCGTCATTGATGTGTGCGTCAAACTCAATCACCTTGACGGTTGGGATGAGAGCAGCCTTCAAAGCATCGCGATAGGCGTTGAGTGCCTTTTGCGAATAGAACGGCTCGCCAAGCTTGTCGATGGCAGAAACCCCTTGCAAGGGAATTAGCACCGTCACCGGCCCGGCTGCGCGGTTGAGCTTCAAGGCCATGATGCGTCCGATCTCGGCGCACTCTTCCGGCGTCGTCCGCATCAGAGTCACGCTCGGGTTGTGGTAGTAGAGGTGACGCCTCTGGAACTTGGCTGGCACGGTTTCCGGAGGTCCGAAATTTACCATATCGATCGCACCGGGGCAGACTAGCTGGGGAATGCCCTTACGGGCGGCCGCTTCGAGTCGGTGCGGACCTGCGCTCATGATGCCGCCCACCAGTTCGTCTGCGAACTCCGTGGTCGTAATGTCAAGAACAGCTTGAAAAGCGCCTTCTTCGATCAACTGCTCCATCGCTTGGCCGCCAACGCCGGTAGCGTGAAAAACCAGTACCTCGTAGCCTTCCTCTTCGAGCACTCGTCGCGCCGCTGTGACACAAGGCGTTGTTACACCAAACATGGTCGCTGCGATTGCAGGCTTCTCCTTAATGCCAGCTAGCTCCGAGGCGACCATACCGCAGATGGCACCGGCAGCATTGCTGAGAATCAGACGAGAGACATGATTCAAACCGGCGATATCGAGCACTGCGGGCATCAAGCATATATCTTTGGTACCTATGAAGGGCTTGGTATCACCTGAGGCCACCGTGGAAACCATTAATTTTGGGAAGCCGTACGGTAGAGCACGCATTGCTGCGGTCGCGATTGCCGTACCTGCTGAACCGCCGAGCGAAACCACGCCTTGAATGGTTCCTTCATCACAGAGCCGACGAACAACCGTCTTTGCCCCGAGCGCCATCGCGGTGACGCTTCTTCCGCGGTGTCTCTCGGTCCTTAATGCTGCGAGATTCTCATTCGCTGCCGCAGCCACTTTTGCTTGTGAGATGTCAGCCTCGAAGGGTGGGCTTCCGAGTATGCCGACGTCAATCATTAACGTGCGCAGGCCGGCACTCTCAATACGCTCACGCAAGAAAGAAAACTCTTCCCCCTTGGTGTCAAAAGTTCCGATGACCGCAATGGTTTTGGGAGTCATTGCAATCAACTCGGGAGTAACTCGCCCGGCGGGAGAACGCGACATGATGGCATCGCGCGCAGAACCGCCTCTGGTCCTGGCGGCGAATAGACGGCAATCAATTTCAGCGGCTCCCAACCAATGTTCATTGTGGCGTGGAAGATATCAGCGGGAATGTGAACTGTATCTCCGGCGCCGATGGGCTCCCACTGTTCGCCGTCAATGTCGATCATCTGCATCCCCTGTCCGGAGACCACATAGAGAATTTCCTCGCTTCCCGGGTGATTGTGACGTTCATGGCCTTTTCCAGGTTGCAGGAGTACCACTCCCATAGCAAAGCGTTCGGTGGCTGTGACACGTGGTTCGCTGAACCACTTGATCGTTCCCCAATCAAAGACCTGTGTTTCCACTTGGGCGGGGGTTACGAAACGCTGACCGGCGGGCTTAGACATACATGTTCCCTCAGATGTTGTTCCTGTAGATGTTCAGATTCTTAAAGTTTCGAACCTGTTCAATAATGGCGCGCTCGGTAGGTAGACGCTCGATGCTTGATGCGCCAAAGAATCCGCAGATGCCTTTCGTCCGCTCGAGGACATATAGAAGATCGTCCGGCTCAGCGATCGGACCGCCATGACAGAGGACCAGAATCTCTGGTTGAATGGAGGCCGCTGCTTCCTGGATGGACTGAATGCGGCCAACTGCCTGATCGAGAGAGATGGCCGTCTTAGCGCCAATTGTCCCTTTGGTGGTTAATCCCATGTGTGCGATCAAAATGTCCGCGCCAGCCGTTGCCATGGCCTTCGCCTCGTCCTCATTGAATACATAGGGGCAGGTGAGAAGATCCATATCATGCGCAAGCGCAATCATCTCAACCTCCTTGCTGTATCCCATACCGGTCTCCTCCAGACTCTCGCGGAAAAGACCATCGATCAGACCCACAGTCGGAAAGTTCTGCACTCCCGAAAAACCAGCTTCTTTCAAATCGGCAAGAAATCGTTCCATGATGCGAAAAGGATCTGTCCCACAGACGCCAGCAAGAACCGGGGTTTTGCGCACGATGGGCAGTACTTCACAGCCCATCTCCATGACAATGGCGTTCGCGTCCCCGTAGGGCATGAGGCCGGCCAAAGACCCTCGCCCCGCCATTCGATAGCGCCCCGAGTTGTAGATGATGATGAGATCGGCTCCGGCCGCCTCGGCACACTTCGCAGAAATTCCAGTACCGGCACCAGCGCCAAGAATGAGGGTGCGCCTCAAGTTGCTCGCTCTCCATTGCTTGAGAAGCTCTGATCGGTCCACCAAGCTATTTTCCCACCCTGTCAACTGAAATCACGACGTCACTATACGGCTATTAACGTCAAATGCCAAAAAATTCTTGGAGCTATGGCGCTTTGTGTTGTTTTCCAAACACGCCTCATCATTTGGACAACCTGACGCTAACGATCTCGTGAAAAAATCTTCGACTGTAAAAGAAGCTCAATCAGGAAGTGAGCTACACGGTTCTCAAGCTGCCGGCGGTGGCAGAGCAAGTGCAATTACTTTGTCATCCTAAACAGCTAGACGCGGCTCCAATACCTGCCCAATAGGGGGAACAGTTGGGCCCAATAACTACGAAGGGAAGTGTTGGCAACTCTCCGGAAACGAAGTTCCTTCAGCGCGCGAGTGTCTACGCATCTGGCGTGGACACGGTGTCTGGCTCCTGATCGCAAGGTGACCTTTTGCTGGTGAGAAATCCTGGCGGGATTAATTGCCATATGCATGGATCCGATCGCAAATCAAGCGAAGCTTATCTTCGAGCTTGCCGGAAGCAGTTCTAAATGAGTCGGCGTCGATGGTTAGGGGAGCACCGAGGACAACGAGAGGGGCACCATATTCGGGAGTCCGAATCGCCTGCTCTATAGAAAGCCCTCCAACAGCCTGCACGGGAACCTGGACGGCCGCGACGACTTCTCGCAATTGATCGAGCGGGCTGGGCTGCGGCTTTCCCGCCGCCAGGCCACGACGTTGATCGTACCCGATATGATGAACTACAAAATCACACCCGAAATCCTCCAGTCGTCTTGCAGCCGCGACCATGTCTTCCGCCGCAAGATTGTCACCCATGACCTTCAGGCCAAAGTCCTTTCCAGCCTTGACTACCATCTTGATCGTCTCGGGATGGGCCCGCTCCATGACTACGACATGGGTGGCTCCGGCTTTTGCCATCATTTGAGTCTCAAGCCAACCCCCATCCATGATTTTCAGATCAGCGACAATGGGAACGTCAGGAAACTCGGCGCGCAGAGCGCGAACGCCATTCATTCCCTCGGCGATGATCAGTGGCGTGCCTGCCTCCAGCCAGTCAACCCCCGAGTTCAGGGCGAGCCGTGCGGTTTCGAGGGCTTCGGAGATGGTGATGAGGTCTAGAGAGATTTGTACAATGCTTTTCATGCGAAATTTGATTGGAGAGATTGGCTCCTCATGATTAGTGGATAACCGGCATTCTTAGTCGCTAAAGTATTGGTTGATTTTTTTTCTAAGAAAACGTATGGATTCCCGCAGTTCGTCTATGCCGTTCACACCATCTTCGATCGAAATCCACGAGTTGAACCCAACGGAATTGAGAGTAAAAAAGATCTTGTCGTAGTCGTTCACACCCTTTCCGATGGTGCCGTGGCAGAGACGACTGGCGTAGCCTTCCGAGTCTTCCTCCTTGCGTAGATCTTCTACCGTGCCGCTCTTGAGATAGCGATCGCTCGCGTGCATGGAGACGACGCGGTTCTTTACTCGATCAAGCAAAACCAGCGGCTCCTCACCCGCGAGTATTATGTTAGAAGGATCGTAGTTGACTCCAAACCAGGGCGAATCGATTTGTTCCACGATTTCGGCGAAGACATCCATCTTCTGCGCAAATTCCGGGTGTCGCCAGTAGTTGTCCTTGTAGTGGTTCTCCATCGTTAGGACAACGCCATGCTCTTCGGCAAACGTTAACAAACCTTTGAGCACTCGGACAACTTGCGCGACCCCGGCCTCACGGGTAAGTTCCGGCCTGCGTTGGCCGGACAGGACACGACAAAACTGTCCACTGAAGAAAGCGGTGATCTCAATCATCCGCTTTTCGCGCTCGATTTCCCGTTGCAGAAGCAAAGGGTCCAACTGAGTGAAATCGGGAGAGCAGCAGAGCATCGGCATTGCAAGGTTGTGCTCTTCGAGGGCGGCCTTGATTTCCTTGAGAAATACGTGATCGTCTTGTAAGAAGCCCGGATAAAATTCTAGCCCATCGACGCCGAGCCCGGCGGCAACTTCGATCCATTCAAAAAGCGTCATGGTGCGATGGACGCAAAGCTCATCCATGTAACATTTCGGAAAGGCAGCCAACCTGGGTTTCACGAAACTTTTGTTGCCTCTTTGGTAGGATTTCGGCCAATAAGTGGGTATTGCTCCACATCGAGAATCGCGCCATTGATCAGTGACGCCTCATCTGAGAGAAAATACATCGCAGCCCCGGCGATCTCTTCTGGAGACAGGAGCCGGCCCGAGGGGGCATAGGTCTTAGACAGATTTGTTGGCCAGTCGTCGGATAGGCCCTCCTTCTTCTTCAGAGCAAATTCATTCGGCGTTAGAGTCCAGCCGACATTGAGTTGATTGATCCGAATCCCTTCAGCACCGTGAGCGTCCGCAAGGTTACGCGTCAAAGTCATCAGGCCACCCTTCGAGATCGAATAAGCTAATAAGTTCTTCTCTCCGCAATAAGCGTTGACCGAGCCGACGTTGAGCACGCGGCCTGTGCCCTGCTTCCGGAAGAAAGGAAGTGCTGCCTGTATCAGAAGAAATGGCGCCCTCAAGTTGATCGCGATGATCCGGTCGAATGCCTGGGCATCAGTGTTTTCAAGGCTGCCGCGGCTTGTTGTCGCCGCGTTGTTCACAAGGCAGTCGATTCTTCCAAAGCGGGTGATTGTTTCCGCGATGAGCCTCTCAGGAACCTGGGGGTCTTCGAGCTGGCCGATGACGAATGAAGCTTTTTCGCCGATCTCGTCAACCAGTTTTTGCGCGGCATCTTGCAGTGGGCCATGGATCATGACATAAGCGCCTTCGCGAGCAAAGAGCCGCGCCATCCCCTCTCCGATGCCAGTGGTGGAGCCGGTCACTAAGGCCACTTTGTCCCTTAAGCGCATTCTCGTTCCCAATTCTTAGAAAAGTTCTTCTCGCGTTTTGATGACCGTGTGGCCGCGATCAGCCGCGGCGGAGGTGTCGAGCGACGGTCTCACGGCTGCAGCACTCCTTTCACGATTGTGCCAGCATGCATCTCCTCAAAGGCCTCGAGCCACTCGCTGAGCGGCGAGATCCGGTTGAGTATAAGATCGAGATCGATCCTGCCGCTGGCGAGCAGCGAAATGACTTTCTCCCAAATCGGCCAGTTGTGCGAATAGCTCCCCTGAAGCCTGACCGCCTTCTGTACGAGCGGATCGAGCGAAAAATTAAGAGGCTGTGGTCCCCACCCTACTTTGGTGATTTGGCCTGCAGGACGGACAATATCGAGCCCGAGCTTGAGTGACGCGGAAACTCCCGTGGCGTCGATGACCAGGTCTAGTCCATAGCCATCGCCGAAATTCTTGACCCACTCGACAACATCTTCGCCCTGTGCGCCAAGAATCGTGTCTGCACCCAGTTGCTTGGCAATCGCAAGCCGCTTCGCGTCGGCCGGAATGCCAACGACGACTATATGTCCAGCTCCGGATAGCTTCGCCATGACCGCACAAAGCAGGCCGATCGGCCCCGGTCCAATGACGGCGACCGTGTCCCCGAGTCCCAGGTGCGAATTGACGCAGACGGCATTGTAGGCCACACAGCATGGCTCAGTCAGCGCCGCCTTTTCCAAAACCAATGAAGCAGGGACGTGGTGAAGGCAGCGCGCGGGAACCTTGACGAAGGTTGCCATCGCACCATCAACCCCGTACCCAAAACCGAGCCGGTTCGGTTCCAGATTATAAAGTCCCTGGCGGATGAGGGCCGAATCGGCAGGTAGAACCGCGGCTGTTTCGCTAACCACACGGTCGCCTTCCTTGAAGCCGCATACCCGACTGCCAAGCCTGGCAATGAAACCCGCGAACTCATGACCGAGGACAACTGGATAATTCACCCGCCAGCTCTGCTTGCCCGCGTATTGATGCAGATCGCTGCCGCAGATGCCAACTGCTTGCACTTTGAATAGAACGTCCTCCTCTCCGATTGCGGGAACTGAAAGTTCGCGAAGCTCGACCGAGCGAGGTTCCTTTGCATAATTGACTAATCCGACCATGAGATCCATTCTGCGTAATCGACAATGCTGCAGCCAAAGAAACTCGGGGAAATATCAAAGATGTACCCTCTCCCTCGAGAATGCCCGCGCTGTGACTGAAGCGATACCAGTGAAGGCGATCTATTTCAATGCAACGTGGAGCGGATCGCAAAACTCAGTACAACCATCAGGACCGAAGATGCGGGAATAACCAGCAATGCGTTTTTCAGGCGCCGTGGATCACCTCCAGCGATGGCGCCAATGATACGTGAACTGACCGCAAGTCCGCACCATCCGCACGTAATGACAAGGCCAATTGCGGTGCCAGACATTCTCGGAAATGCATCGCCAACAATGGCTATGGTGGTTGGAAACACCGGGGCCATGGAAAGACCCGCTATGAACACCAGTACGAAGGCGACCAATGGCGCGCTCGTTCTCAGCATCAGGAAGGTTGTGATAGCCATCGCTACGGAGGCGAGAAGCGTAACCGTGGAGGGCGGCACGTATATAAGTATAGGTGACACGCCGACGCGTCCGATGAGCAACCCCAACGCGAATCCAAGCGAGAGAATATTCAACGCGCGGGATTCGGGAATGCCCTGGGCGATGAGGTGCCGCGGCAACCAATTCCAGACTCCGATTTCACAGGTAAAGTACAGAAACATGAACGCTCCCAACAAAAAGAGCAGCGGCTTGCCCAGCACGGGTCCAGCGCCGGAGAAAACAAAGCGCTGCGCCCCGATGGGCGCCGGCATCCTGGTAGCGATTTGGATAGCAAGAGTGACCACGCCGAGGGATGCAATCGTGTAGCAGAGCCGGACCCACTTCTTTGCGAATAAATTAGCCAAAATGAAAGGCGTGGCGAGAGCGCCTAGGCCAAAAAACAGATTCACGAGATTGAGCGCAATTGCTCTGTGAGCTTCCCCAACATCGCTGACCAGCGCGTTGGCGCCAGTAACGATAATGCCGCCTCCCACCCCGAGCAGAAATAGAATGAACAGGAGAGCCCTGAAGCTGGAAGATCGTGGCAAAACGAAGAGGGCAATCGAAACGCAAATCAATCCGAGGATGAGTCCGATCTTCTTTCCTTCGGTATCGAGAAGAGGTCCAACTCCAATGGAGGCAATGATGAGCCCAAACGCTTGCGCGGCGGCAATCGTTCCGTTCTGCCTGGGAGTGAGGTGGAAACGTTCCGATAAATCAGGCAGGATCGTCCCAAGTAGGGCACCTATCATTCCATAGACGAAGATCGCTGTTATGGCAGCAAGAATCAACACGCTAAGTCGCTACCTTTCCATCCGTTTAAAGGATGTCTGAGAAGTGTCATGCTGGAACCCGGGCAGTGCCACAACTCGGCAATTTATCCTCTTATCTTTCTCAGGGCAAGGGGGATTCTCATTCCGCTCAATGAGAAGCATTGCCAGCCAAGGCGGCAACCGCTCGTCACTGCTTCGTCGATCACTCCCTGATGCCCATTGCATAACGGAGGCTGCGCTTCGCCACTTCAGGGGCTATGGGTCGAGGTTTTCGCAGTCAAGGCGGTTAACAACTTATTGCAGGAATGTCACACGGTACTGATCCGATGTAATAGATGAGCCATCGCATGGGCAAGAACCAAATTTCGGGCGACGGCGGATCTTTATCCTTGCGGTTTGCCGGAAGCAACTGTAGGCTAGGTGCGGTTCTCCCCCGGACAAAGGTCGACTATATGCCACAAACTGCGATTCGTAAGTCGCTCGCAGTGTGCGTCGTGGCTCTCGCAGCCGTTATCTGTTCGGCGCAGGCGCAGGACGCGCCGAATCCTGCACCCAATCCCGGAGCAGATGTCTATGCGAATCGCTGCGCGTCCTGTCACGACTCGGGAGCAATGCGGGTGCCGTCACGCTCTGTTCTGCAGCAGGGAACGAGCGCATACATTCTGAAGACAATGGACTCCGGCATCATGAAGGAGCAGGCCGCGCCCTTATCGGTTCAGGAGCGCATGGCAGTTGCGGAGTGGCTAGGCCGCAAGACGGCGGCAAGTATCGATCCGACCAAGTTCGCGAATCCCTGCAAGGCTGGTGGTCTGCCTGCCACTGGAGCCGCCGGTGCGTCGGCCCCCGGTTCGTGGACAAGTTGGGGAGGAGGGCTGGCGAATCTCCGATTCCAGCCGGGCACAGCGGCAGGTCTCGATGCAACGCATGTCGGGCGGCTCAAGCTGAAGTGGGCATTTGGGGTCTCTGATGTAACGTCGATGCGATCGCAGCCGGTGGTATATGACGGGCGGGTCATCTTCAGTGGCGGGACGATGCTCTATTCCGCAGATGCAGCGACGGGGTGCACGCATTGGGCGACGGAGCTTCCCGCTGCCGTCCGGAGCGGCATTTCGCTCGGATCGCTTGCCGGGAAGGTTCTGGCGTTCTTCGGCGACAGCGGTGCAAATGTTCACGCGGTGGACGCAGCTACGGGCACGCCTATGTGGCAGGTTCATGTGGATAAGCACCCTTTCGCACTGGTCACGGGAACTCCGGTATACCACAATGGGAGGCTTTACGTGACCGTTGCGTCCTTCGAGGAGCCTGCTGCACTTACTCCCGGATACGTGTGTTGCACCTTTCGCGGGAGTGTTCTTGCGCTGGACGCAAGTTCAGGACAGATCCTGTGGCAGACGTACACAATCGATCGCCCGGCTACGGAATCCCACACTAGCAAATTGGGAACGGCAATGCTGGGGCCTTCGGGCGCAGGCGTGTGGTCCGCGGCTACGATCGATACGAAAAAGAACCTGCTCTACATCGCAACCGGAGACAACTATTCCGATCCGCCCACCCCGCTGAGCGATGCCGTGCTGGCTTTGGCACTCGATACCGGCAAGATTGTGTGGTCGCACCAGTTTCTAGCGGGAGATGCATTTAACGTGTCATGCGTTTTGCCGGGTGCAAAGAATTGTCCGGACGCCGGGGGTCCGGATTTCGATTTTGGGGCTTCTCCGATTTTGGTATCGCGGCCGGGCGGACATCGAGTACTCATAGTGGGCCAGAAATCCGGCGCGGTGTACGCGATGGATCCCGATAAAGTTGGCAAGCTGCTGTGGCAAGCGCACCTGGGGACAGGCGGGCTGCTTGGCGGCGTGGAGTGGGGTCCTGCAAGCGATTCCGAGCGGCTGTACGTTGCGATTTCCGATGAGTCTTTCGTGCTTAGCAATCCGCCCAGCATTGATCCTGCCAAAGGCGGTGGGCTGTACGCGCTTTCACTGGACAAGGGAAACCGGCTCTGGGCGGCAGCACCTTCACCATGCGAGGCGCGCAGACCATGCAGTCCAGCACAGACGGCAGCCATCACCACCATTCCGGGAGCCGTGTTCTCAGGATCCCTCAATGGGCATGTCCGGGCTTTTTCGACCGCGACTGGAGAGGTTTTGTGGGACTACGACACGGGACGTGATTTCGACACGGTGAATAATGTTCCAGCACATGGTGGATCGATCAGTGTGGCCGGGCCTGTGATCGCCGGTGCAACTGTCTATGTGCTCTCCGGCTA
>Ga0126371_10000400_pt1 | contig 35272 bp, 39 predicted proteins | sample PanSoiMetaPlot_4_FD_110145 | JGI IMG/M metagenome (GOLD analysis project Ga0126371, IMG submission 110145) | Tropical forest soil microbial communities from Panama - MetaG Plot_4 | ecosystem: Environmental > Terrestrial > Soil > Tropical forest > Bulk soil | place: Panama | collected 2016-02-17
ACACCGGCCAGTTTCGCCAAAACTAACCACTTTCTCGGATGTGGTCGGTAGCCTTGCCTAATCTTACTTGCATACCATTTTGAAACTCCGATGGAAGATCGGATAACAGACATCGGCACGCTCGCTAGCAGGGGCTGAATCTTTTTTGCAAACAGCTCTGGCGTGAGCCATGCTGGCTGATCCGATTGCTTCCAAGCATGCTGAGCCAAAGCATTCGCGTGTGCTTTGATTACCTTTTTCTTTCGCGCTTCTGGCCCGTTCGCGGTCAGCCGACCAATTCGTGCGGCATCGAGCATTTTCTTAGTCGCGGTGCCAACGGCGCAACGGGCACACTCTCTGCTGCGATCCTGGATCGTTTTCCCGCAGCCGGGGCAGAGATGGTCAGACTTCGGAGCCCTAATACGAGGTGTCCATATCCCGCCTTTTGCTTCGGTGCGACGCTGCTGAGTGAGACGCGTTGGCCGAAACAGATTGCTTTCATGTTTGGACTTGCCACCCGTCCAAAGTGCTTGTGCCACGTATTCCGCCCAAGGCGCGACTAGCTTCCTCCATACGGAGCTTGTGTCGCTTAGCTTTTTGCACAGTCCGGACATGAGACGACAATTGCCGCTCCCAGTTTCAAAGAAATCAGATCGCCGAAATGGTTCGTTCGATATCCAATTGAGTAGCCACATCTCGATCTCTGGTCGAACGGGCTCAAGTACGTCTAGGGCGAGCGAATCGCGGTTAGCCGAATCAGTGTGCAGACCAATGCCCAAACCTGGATCTAGTCCGAGGATCGACAAACACAACCTGGTCTCAGAGTGGAGGAGGGCGAAGCAGTAATTTAGAACAGCATGGACTGGCGTCACCGCCGACCTTGGCCCACCTGTGAGGGGCGACTGCCTGCTTCCAGCAAATCGCCAGTGATCCGGGATCTTCTTCACATCTGCCTTTGGCCACATTACTGGGAGGAAACGCCACTCTCGAAAGTAGCAACCAGCGGCGTTCGCCTCGACAATTCGGATAGCGTCAAAGCTGTCTGCGGAAGCAAGCTTTTGTCGGAATCCAGAGATGACATCGGCCGCAGTAGGTGAATTCAACTGCTCTCGCAGCACTCGTTCCTCGCCGCTCAGCTTCGCGTCGATCAGCGTTCGAGCAATCTCAAGACCGACGCCGTTACCAGCTGCAAGGGCTTGAGATCTTCTTAACTTGGCTTCGGAGGGTCGAACAGGACCTGTGACGCACTCGACCTTTCCGTTTCGCTCCAGTAGAACGAAACTCACATTTTTGGCCGCTAACCACTTTAAGGCGGCCAGCGAGATGTACCCATCAGAGCCAATGCAAACTAATCGATTCAAGCCGTGTCCAACGCGTGGAAGGCGAACGTAGTGGCGGTCCGCTGCGACCCCGTGCTCAAGAAGAAGATGCCCAGCCTGCATTTTGATTTGAATTCCAAAACCCGCGAGCGTCATCACACCGCTTTTTCTCTCGGTCGATTTGTGAGGAAGATTGTGTTGCGGTAGGTTGTACAAAGCCATGTTGGAACCTCCGATTCCAGCTTGGTTAGGGCTTACCCGACTGCTGATACAGTCGGGCAGGCCCGGTGATTAGTTTGGTTTTCTATCGATACGCCACTTGTCCTTTCCAAAATCAGGAAGCCAGAGTTTCGGTGGAGTCCATCGCACAAGTTTTTTCGTTGCGGTCGCGGGCGCTATCCCCACCATCAATCCCGCTAGACTCTCTGCGAAAAATGCGATTCTCTTTTCATCGCTAGATGGACGATCCGTGCGGGGAAAGTTCCAAAGTTTGTGGGCGCTGAACAATTCTGTGGCATGGCTACACAGCGCTTCGCGGAATTCAGGTGTACCGCGTATCCCTGGGACTGAGGCACTTAACCAACCGTAGATGTCCTCGCCAGTCCGTTGCAGCTGTTTGATCGACTCGGGTCGCCTCAATTGTTTCCAGAGCTGCGGCTGAGCTGGGAGACCTGGGAAAAAGAGTGACGGTCGTTGATATTCACCGAGGCCAAATCTGGATTTCGGCGACAGACTTAGATCCATCTCGATGGTTTGGCAAATCGGGTTCTCGATCTGCGGATTCATATGATCGGCGGTTCGGGTAGCTAGCACGTTGACCGCCTGGAAGACACGAGCTGCGGTCTCGCGACCTCGCTCATGAGGAATGATTCGCACGAACAACACCTTCTTGGCAGTTCCGCCCCGAACCTGTTTCGTTTTCCCATGCCATGGTCCCCACTTCATCATTTCCAGTAGATCCGGATGCCCGTCTCGCAATCCGAAGAGAATGTATGTCCATTGCACTGCATGAACTTTGAGCATGGCCAGCTCTACAGACTTCGGCCCTCGCAGCCCCAATGGCACTCCTTCACAATAACTCGTCTAAAAAAGTGTCTCATGTTTGACGAGTAAATCTCAAGCTGTTATCGATTGTCATAGCAGCGAGTAACACCCAAGGAGTACATCAACATGCAACGAGATGAAACAGTATTGGCCGTCGGAATTGTGGAGGCTGCCAGAAGACTAGGACTATCTGCTCGCACTGTGGCGACACTGGTTTTGCGCCGTGATCTCCCGAGTCGGAAGGTAGGTCGCCGGAGAATCATTCCGGTCGTGGCACTGGAAGCTTTTGCCAGAGGGGATTTTGGACCAGGTCGCGTTAGACAAACCAAAGCTGTTCAAGAGGCCAGTCCCAACACGAGGTGATCCATGCCGCGCAAACGAAAGCGGCCAGCGGAAACCTCGTCCAAGGGCAGCCGCTCAGCCGCTAAGAATAGAAAACGTTCTAACACCAGCATATCTCGTTACGATACGGCTCGCAACCGTATTGCTGGGTTTAACCTGTTGAGGCTTCGACGCGCGGACCTTACCTGGAACGATGCGGAACAGCAGGCTGGGATCACTCGGCAAGAAGTACAGAGTATGTTTCCACGCGCATTCCTTTTCGATGAGCGTGGACACCTTCAGGTGCGTGGCTACGACCCTTACACTCGTAAGCTTAGGATCTCCACCACCCGGCCAGGGGAATTTAGGTGGCTTAGCGCTCGTGGGAGCCGCAAAGCAAGCCTCATAGGAATCTGGAATAACGCAGTTAAGGCTGCCGGACGGGGCGATTTTTCACTGATAGACGCTTTCCCTCGTAACGTCTTTATAGACGGAGTTCGTCTCCCCACCTCTCACTACGAAGTTTCGCGCATCGCTGCTGCTGCCGCTGAGAGCGATGAACCTTTCGAGGACATTTACGCCTTCGTAGGTGCTGCGTGACCATGCGCGAACGATGCACGTTTTGTAATGGGCCTGCAACGGAATGGCACCACATTGCGGGGCGCAACAATTCCAGTTGGTTTTGTGTGCCGCTGTGCACCCAACATCACCAAGTGATTACGAGGGCTTATTACGCCGCGAACCCGAACATGATGAAACGTGCGACGCATCTCAGCGACAGGATTAAGCACGCTCGTGAAGGGTGCTGTGTCTTTCTTTGGCTACTCGATCACCCAGAACAGATCGATCCGAAAAGGTTACTTAAATGAACTCCAAGAATCAGGCACATGTTGTTTGCCCGAAATGCGGACCCCAATTGGATGCTGCTGGATCAATTGAAAAACACGTTACTCATACAAAAGGAGAATGATCACCATGAAGTCAGAAAACACTCAGAAAGAAAGCAACCTAATCCTTCCACCCCCGCCAGCCAACGGAAAAGGTGAACTGGTTCCATTTCTCAAAGCGAAGGATATATCGAAGAAGGGACCCACACAGATTACGTTGTTGGGTGAGGGACGCGAATCTAGCAGCCGGTTGGGGGCGGGCATTGAGATTACCTGCAAAATTGGCAGCGAGAAGTACGCCTGGACGATCAGATACGACTCTCCCAACTATCGCCGATTATACGAGCGCTTTGGGAGTGAGATTACAAATTGGAAGGGCAATGTGAAAGTCGAGCGCAAGGAGCACATGGGCAAAGAGTATGTCGCCGTAGTGGACTAGGCATTAGGAGAAAATGCCTACCAGCGAACGACTCAACATCTACCTTAGAGCGCACACGGTTGAGGTTCAGGAGCCCCGCGAGTCTCCGTGGACAACGGCGAAGCCTCCACAGTGGCCAGAGTGGGGCTTGCTGTTCGACACGGAGACTCGTACTTCAATTGATGAAACCTGCACGTTCGCAGGCTACCGAATCATCCAGTTGGTGGACGGGCAATATCGGTGCCGTAGGGAAGGCGTGTTCTATGACAAACTTTCGAAGCGAGAACTCAAAGCCATTCGAAACTTCGCGAAGAATACTCTCCCGGATATCGAAGTGCCTTCCTTTCCGCCCAATATACGGTTGTCCGTGCATAGCTCGTTGCGCAAATTCGTGGAACAGGTTTTCTTTCCTGCGCTGCGTGACGGCTGGCTTATCGCGGGGTTTAATCTCCCTTTCGACCTGAGTCGTCTGAGCCTTGATTGGCGGAAGACACGAAAGAGAGGATTTGCCCTTATCCTCTCCAAAATCTGGTGGAGAAAAACGCAAGGCTGGATTCCAAATCCTTACCGCCCCACGATCAAGATCGAGCCGAAAGATGCGCGAACAGCATTCATTTCACGCAGTTCAACAAAATGCCCGGCAGAATGGACGAAACCGGGAAGACTGCTGGACGTCGGTACTTTGTTGTTCGCCCTTTTCGATCCAGGGCGATCCACCGACGAGCGCGAGTTCTCGTACGGGATGACCCATCCTGCGCTCGGTTCCCGCTATTGGAAGTGAGGAGAAAGCCGAAAGTGATTGGAAGGCCTTTCCATAGCTTGCTCTTACACCGCAGAAACGGTCGACGCAGAGCACATGGGAGGGAACCTGCTTCCATGCAATGCCGTGGTCCGGTTGCAAGCCGGGCGCTTTTCCGGATTTTTCTCCCAAAGAATTTGAGGAAGAGTTATGGCGCAGATCATTGAGTTCTACGTGCCCAGCAGCTTCATGAAGACACCAACGAAGTGGATCCCCCCGAAACAACGGGGGAAGGTGATCCCGTTCTACTCACCAAGAAAGAAGTCAGCCTGAGTTCCCACCATGCGCGGTCTAGTGTCTGAAGTGTGGCATTGGCTCGAAGATAGCCGGGCTGAGTTAGTTAAGTTCAGATTTTCAAACCACGCCGAACCTGCGCCCATCTTCAGCTCCAACCAAACGCCCGGCCAAAAACCGTCTGCTCCTGAATGAAGACTTGCTCCTAAACACTAAGCATCTCGGTTCATCTCGAAACTGGATCGCGAGTGGCTCCTCCGTGCATTGCCGGTCATGCTCCTCGAATCGGCCGTTCGGCTTCTTAAGTGGGGAGAAGCTTCTGTTCGAAGTCTAAGTTTTTTCCTCCCGCCATGACCTCTCCGGAAACGGGATCCCGCTTTAGGGAAGTGAGGGCAGCATCGGAAAATTGATTTGGAAACAAGCCTCTAACCCGTGCAACAAAGGTTCGCCAGAACTCTTGGAACATGCCAAATGAAAAGGAGATCAACGTGAAAAACACAATTGTGAAGTTAGGAACTTAGCAGCTCCGACAACTTCCGGGTGGGCCGATGAACCGAGGTCCCCCGTAAAAACAAATCCAACCCTAAACCAGAGTGTGGTGCTGTTCGGTTTCCAGCGTCACATAACTACTGATGATCAAAAAGGAGGTCACTATGAAAGCTCTAACACTCAACAAGTCGTCCTGGCTACTCGCAGCGCTCTTCGCAGCCTTCGCGTGCTTAGCTTATCCTCAAGAATCACTGGCCGCCGACACTGAAGTCACGTGCACCGCACCCGTCGTTATCGCGTGGGCGACGGGAGCAGGTGTGACTCCCGCCGCTCAGGTAACCATTTACTGTACCGGCGGGTCTTCGGTCGGAATTCCATTTTTTGCGTATCGAATCAAGGACAATCCCACTGTTGCAAACCAGATAGCCACGCTGGTTGGATTTTACGTGCTGGAACATGGTCCAGGCGCTTCCATCACGATCTCTTCCGACTTGAGCAATACGACTGGTAACAACTGGGGTTGCGGAGCGTCCAACTGCCGCATCATAGACCAAGTATGGGGATACTGAGGCAGTGTGCCCAGCTCTCCATTGTCAGGGTGCCCCATCTGATGCAAACCCGCTCGGGTGGGGCATGATTCTTGGCCGCGACGCAGGCTTCTGTCAGGGCTGGGGATCACGGGAGTGAAGCCACCAGAGAGTCTGGGCGATTCGCCTACGCCTTGAGCGCTGCCTGTACGTACGCAGGTTTCAGTGGAAGTCGCCGAAGGATTTTTCCGGTTGCATCGTGGAGAGCGGCTGCAATCGCTGGTGCAGCGAGCGCATTCGCCGCCTCCGAACCTCCACCGTAGGCTCCGACTTTCGGATTGTTCAGCAATACCACTTTGATTTCAGGGATGTCGGACATCGTCGGGATGGGATAGGAAATCCAGTCATCCTGGGTGATGCCGCTCTCGTTGAAAATCACTTCTTCGAACAGGGCGTGGCTGATTCCCATGATGGCGCCGCCTTCCACGTTCCGCTTCAGAGCGATCGGATTCACCACGATGCCGGGATCGACCGCGATCGTGTACTTCTCCACCACAATTTTGCCGCTGCTCGGAGTGACCGCAATCTGGCAAACGCAAGCCCAGTAGGAACCGTTGCGGAGCATCAAAGAGACTCCGCGACCACGCAGGAGCGTTGCACCGGTGGACGCGGGATTGGAGCGCGGCGAGGGGCGGGTGTCCCAACCCGAGGCGTCGCGGACCGCTTTTAACACGCTGGTGGCGCGCTCTTCGCTGGCGTGGTCGATGCGGAACTGAATGGAGTCTGCACCGGCAAGGGCCGCTGCTTCGCTGATCGCCAGCTCGCGCGGATAGTTCTGCTGGAACTGCCCGGGTGTGCGCATGCTGTGGTCGCGCAGTCCGACTGCGATGGGTGAAGCCTTCTCTCCTACCTGATACGTGCCATGACCATGCTCGGCAACATTCAGAATGGGAGCGTAGACCCAAGGATCTTCAATGCCATTGGCCGTGTTCGTCACAGAATCGCCGTGCGGATTCGGTGCGGCCATGGTGGGCAATCCGGCGAGGACCGCTCCAATTGGCCGGTCGTCTTGCATGGCGGGCATGTAGTGGTCGACCTGGTAGGCGGCGATTTTTCCTTTCTCGTTGAGTGCAACCTGAATGTCGGAGTAGGCGGCCGACGATTGCGTGGACCACTGCAGATCATCGGCGCGCATCCACTGCACGCGGACGGGCTTGCCGACGGCTTGCGAAAGGAGTACGGCCTCGTCTTCCGCGCCGGCATTACCGCCGTTCGACCGGCCATAGTGTCCGGGGCCTGGGAAGGAATGGACGATCACATGATCGGGCGTCGTCTTGAGCATAATCGCGATTTCGCCGCGAAGGGCCTGCGGATTCTGGTTGTGCGTGTAGATGTGGATCGTGCCGTCAGGCTTCACGTCGCCGACGGCCATGGTGGGCCCGATCGGCGCGTGCTTCATGTAGGAGAGTTGGTATGTTGCCGAGTGCTTTTTGTGTGCCGAAGCGAGCAAGGGCGCAACATCGCCTTTGTTGCCTTCACCCTGGGTGACCGTCGCGCTCGTCCAGTCAGCTTCGTCGCGAAGATATTTGTGAAGTTTTTCATTGCCCGGAAGGCCCTTCCAGTCGGTCCATTTGGTGGCGCCCGCGACTTGTTCGGCAGCCTGAATCGCTTCCCATTCGGTGGGAGCGACTACACCAACAAGATTGCCCTTCACGACAACTTGCGAGTTCGGGAACTTGGTTTTGTCGATTTGTCCGGCAGAAACCAGCGTTGATCCCAGCGTCTTCGGATGCACAACGCGGGCGTGCAACATGCCTGGCAGACGTACGTCGGTCGCCCAGGTCTCTTTGGCGCCCACTTTCGAGCTGATGACGGAATTCTTGAACGACTTGCCGATGATGGTGTAAGCGCTCACTGGTTTCATCGGCGGATTGCCTTCAATGGTGAGCCCCATAATGCTGGTGAGCTCACCCTTCACAGGAATCGTGAGCGTCAACTGCTGGTTCTTGACGAGATCGCCGTACGAGATGCTCTTGCCAGCTCCCGAGACGACGCCGTCTTTGACGGAAAGCTTGTCTTTGGCCACGCCGAGTTTCTCCGAGGCAAGATCGAGCAGCGCCTGATACGTATAGGCGGCGGCTTTGCGGATGTTCGGCGTACCGCCACCGAGGAAGTCGAAGGCGCCACTACCATCCGGCGTGCGATCGGTATCGCCCGAAATTACTGTGGTGATGGCCTCGAAGGGGACGCTCAGTTCTTCCGCCACAATCTGCCGGTAGGCGGTGAACGTCGAGCCTTGCCCAAAGTCGCTCTTGCCGGTGCGGATCAAAACTGTGTTGTCGGGGTGGATCTCGACCCAGGAACTGCCGAGCGCGGGATCGAGCGAATTCATGAAGAGAGCCGGCTTGGCGCTAGCTTTGAGGATGCTAGGGCCGATCACTTTGAATCCGACAACCAGTGCGCCGCCTGCTTTGACGAACTGGCGGCGGGAGAGAGTCGGTCCGATTGCGGTACGCGGATTTTCGCTCATGCTGGCCATGGCTTACCTCCCCTTCGCCATCAGGGTGGCGGCGTGTTGTACGGCTTCGATGATTGCGACGTAGGTGCCGCAGCGGCACAAATTCGGCGAGGGGCCGGAGTTCGTGAACGCGTCCTTGATCTGCGCCACACTGGGATTTGGATTGCTTTCGAGCAGCTCGGTCGCCTTGATCATCATGCCGTTCTGGCAGAATCCACACTGCGGGGTCTGTTCTTCAATCCAGGCTTGCTGCACTGGATGCAGGGTTGCCCGGGCTTGCTCGGCTGAGAGTCCCTTCTGCTTGGCCCAGCGCGCGGGAAGACCTTCCAGTGTTGTGATTTCGGAATTCACCACGCTGGCGACGGAGGTTACGCATGACCGAGCTTCTTTGCCGTCCACCAGAACGGCGCAGGCCCCGCATTGGGCGAGTCCACAGCCAAACTGCGGACCGATCAGCTGAAGATGGTTGCGTAGAACGTAAAGCAGCGGAGTATCGTCGGGCGCCTGCACGTCGCGGCGGGCGCCATTCACATTGAGCGTGATCATAGAGGACCCCTTCAAAGGCTATTCAGAACCTGAACCCCAGCCCCTAGAATGTTACAAATTGCAATGCTCCAATGTACGCCTGGAACGGGATCCGTACCAATTGATCGTCTGTCCTCGCCTCCGTTACCCGCGTTGCTTCCGTTCACTATCGTGTCTAGAATCGCTGCGACATCGTTCGGCGGGATTTTGTATCGGTACGCGAAGCAATCCGAGGCGAGCGGACGTGAACGCGAAGAATTGGTGCAAGAAAGTGAAGAATGGGTGCAAGAAAATAAGGAGTGTGCGAAGTGAAATCCTGGACTGTGTTCGCCATCTTTCTGCTTCTCGGGACGATTGGCCCAACTTCTCCGCGACCGGTTTCTCAGGCGCAGTCGCATGTCGAGCCGGTGCTGATCAATACCTGCCTCATCACAAATGACGTGAAGGCACTGACTGCGTTCTACTCGCAGGTACTGCAGATTGAGCCGCACAAATCCGGAGACGATTACGTCGAGTTTCCAACGAAAGCCGGGACCCTCGCGTTATTCGCAGCCAGGGCGCAGGAGAAGTACATCCCGGGATCGGCAACACCGGGACAAAATCACAGCTCAATTCTGGAATTCCGAGTGGACGATGTGGATGAAGAATATGCGCGATTGCGTCGCGTGGTAACGTCGTGGGTGAAAGGTCCGACAACGCAGCCTTGGGGTACGCGCTCGATCTACCTCCGCGATCCAGACGGCAACCTCGTCGACCTCTACACCCCGCCCGTGGCAAAGTGATGGCGCTCGTTGTGGCGTTTCTCTGTGCGCCCTCTGTGGTGAAAAATGTGAACCGATGATAGGCGTTGATTGGGTTTACTGCGTCCACAGCTTCATCTTCAAAATGAGAACGGCGGCAACAGCCGCTGCGCCGAGGAACGCATTCCACTCGCGGTGCTTGAGATAGAGGTCCATGGAGAATCCGCCCGCGTCGCCAGAAGATGAAGTGGCAGTGACCCACGGGAACATTCGTGGGACGCGCCGCGAATAATCATCGAAGTCAGGAAATTTGTCGCGCAGGAACTTTTCTTCGCTGCGAATCACCGGCATGTAGATAGCGAAGAACATCACGACGAGTATCGCTCCGACCCACCAGCTGCGCGCCGCGATGGCGAATCCAACACCAATCAGGAGTGAACCGAAGTAAAGGGGATTGCGTGTGTACGCGTAAGGGCCAGAAGTGGCGAGAACTTGGTTCTTGCGCACGTGGCCTGATGCCAGCGCGCGAATCAGGAGACCAGGAACAATGAGGATCGTGCCCAGCGCGAGCGCTTGCCAAGTCGGTTTCGCTAACCAGAAATAGAGCAGCGCGAAGGCAAATCCCAGAGGGACGCGGATGCGTCGCGCGACGCGGGACCACTCAGCCATGCGCGGCCTCCGTAGGTGATTGGTGGGCATACTTGTTCGAAAGCAAGGTGCGCGCGGCGCCGACGACGGCGTCGACCGTGATCTCGAGCATGGCTTGATCGGGTTGCGCGACGCGCGCGTGCGACGTCGAACTCTCGGGATTACGCAACACGACGCTGCGCGTTCCGTAAGGACCATTGCGCGCAGGATCGGTCGGCCCGAAGATGGCGACCACGGGAATATTCAATGCCGCTGCGAGATGCATCGGCCCGGTATCTCCGCCAACGAACAGCGTGGCGCAGCGCGTGAGTGCGATGAGTTCACTGATGGGGCATTGGAAGGGACGCGCTGTGCTTCCACTGGCGGTCTCCACTTCGCGGGCGAGAGATTCTTCTCCGGGACCGTGATTGACAATAGACTGCAAGCCTTCGGCAGCGAGCGCACGAGCTAGGAGACCATAACGCTCAGCCGGCCAACGCTTCGCACCCCATCCCGCCCCGGGATTGAGGATGGCGAAGTCGCGAATCGAGGCCTCACGAAGTCTCTGCGTAACGCGACTTTCAGCAGCGTTATCAGAGGGAAGTTCGACTGCGGGCACGCTTAACCTCCTTCCTACGAACGCCTCGGCGATGGAGAGATTCTGCTCGACCACATGAATTCCAGGTATGATGACAGGCCGCGTGTAGAGCAAACTGGCTGGAGTTTCTCGCGGCTGTGCAGCGCCGAAGATTACGGGCGCTCCGGACCAGCGTGCCAGAACGGCCGATCGTATAGCCCCTTGCAGGTCGAGAGCGACGTCGTAGTGCGTAGAACGCACATCGTTCCACGCACGCGCGATGCGCTCCGCAGTTTGCACGGTGAAAAGGGATTTGCGCCATCCTTTGAGATCGACAGTGTGGACGCAATCGACAAGCGGCCGTTGCGACGATCGTGGACCGCCGCGCGGAGTGCCCGGCGCACACAACAGATCAGCCCAGCGCTCCTCGATCAGCCAGCCGATTGTCGCGTTGGCAAAGACATCCCGCAGAGCCTGCGCCGCTGGCAGTGTGTGAATAACGTCTCCCATCGCACTTAGTCGCACGATGAGCAGACGCTCGACTCGCGAGGAACCGCCCGCCGCTTCTATCAAGATTTCCTCGAGGACAAGCGCGAGCGGATGATCTCGCTGCTCGAGTGATCTTTGGGATCGCCGACAATGGCGACGCGGCCTCCGTATTCGGCGACCGTATCGCGCTCAGGAACGGAATCGGTGGTGTAATCGGTACCCTTAGCCTGAATGTCGGGACGGATCTCACGGATGATGGCGCGGACATCGAGTTCAGGGAAGATAACGACGGCATCGACATCGGCGAGTGCCGCGACGATTTCGGCGCGCTCCTGCTCGGGCATGATCGGACGCCCTTCACCTTTAAGAGCGCGCACGGAGTCATCAGAGTTGATGGCGACTACGAGTCTTCCGCCGAGCGCTTTGGCTCCGTGCAGGTAGCGCACGTGGCCAACGTGCAGCAGATCGAAGTTGCCGTTAGCGAGCGTGATGCGTTCTCCGGCTCGACGCCATTCGCCGACACGCTGATGCAGTTCGGTGCGGCTCAGAATTTTGTCGTGTTCACTCAATGAGGTCGTGTAACCGGTGGCGCTTGTTCAATCGCGTGCAGCAGCTCATCGCGCGAAACGGTCGCGGTGCCGCGCTTCATGACAACGATTCCGCCGGCGTAATTTGCGAGTTGCGCGGCTTCTTCCGTGCTGGCGCCTGCCGCTAATGCGGCGGTGAAAGCGGCGATCACGGTGTCACCTGCGCCCGTAACATCGGTTACCTGGTCCGACCCAAAGATCGGAATGTCAGCGGGCTTGTGCTTGTGATTGAAGACGACCATGCCGTCGCGTCCGCGCGTGATGACCAGCGACTGCAGCTTCATGCGTGACATCAGCTGCTCGCCGGTGGAGAGCAGTTTGTTCCAGTCCTGTCCGATGCGGATGCCCAGAGCTTCTTCCACTTCAGGTTCGTTCGGAGTTGCCGCCGTCACGCCGGAAAATTGCAGCATGCGGTAGCGCGAGTCGAGCACGATGGGGACAGAGCCTATCTTACCTTTCTCACGCAGCGCGTTGACGATCGCGGGAGTCGCGGCACCGTATCCGTAGTCGGAAACAAGGAGAGCGTCGGAGGCGTGGGCGTAGTTGCGCGCCGCGAGGTAGAGTTCACGCGTGAGATGAGCATTGGGACCGTCATGCGGCTCGCGATCAACGCGAACGACCTGCTGGCGCGAGGTATGCGTCATGCCGGCGAGAATGCGTGTCTTGGTGACGGTCGTATAGCCCTTGTCTTTCAGCACTCCACTTACGGCAATGCGCTTGTGGCGGAAATACTTCAACAACAAGCGACCGGGTTCATCGTCGCCTACCAAGCCGACAGGCAGCACGTTGACGCCGAGATCGGCCAGATTGTTGGCTGCATTGCCGCCGCCGCCGGGCAAAACTGTACGCTCGCGGTGCTTGAGGATCAGCACCGGGGCTTCGCGCGAGACACGGGAGATTTCTCCGAAGATGAATTCGTCGGCCACCAGATCACCCAGGACCGTGACCGTGATCTTGGGGAAGGCCTCGACAATCTTCTTCAGCTGGTCGGCTTCTTTGGGGTGCTTCGTCATGTCGGCGAAACAGTTTGTGACGGCTACGAGAGAGATTCTCTCATGTGCTGCGCCTTCGTTCCTCAATCTTGCGCAGGATGGTATCCACGCCGTTAGCGGCCTCGGCCAATTCCATTCGGACCGGGATGACCGACAGCGGCTGCAAGGCTGAAAGGTATGGGCCCAAGTTGACCGCGTCCTTTTCAGTGGCGACGAAGCCTCCGGCGTCGCTGTGCGTCTTTAGTTCGAGTAACTCGCGGATGTCTTTCTCGGTATACGCGTGATGGTCGCGATAGAAGGCCTGTGCCGCAGGTTCGATGTTGGCGGCTCGAAGCTGCAGGAGGAAATTCTGCGGCCGTGCAATTGCGCAGAAAACAACTGGCCGCAGCGGTACGGACTGCGGAACGATTCCGCGCTTCACGCGCCAGACCAGTTTGCCTGCTAGAGGAAAAGACTCCGGGGAGGCACCGCTGGCCAGGACGACGGCATCGGCCCGAGTCAGCGAGGTCAGAGGTTCGCGTAATCTTCCTGCGGGAAGCAGTGAGTCAGTTGCATCCTGCGGCGTAATGAGCACAATGTCGAAGTCCCGGGCCAGCTGGCGATGTTGAAAGCCATCGTCGAGAAGATGCAACTGCGGGCCGGACTTCGACTCGGCAAATCGTCCTGCTTGATAGCGGTCTTCACCGACAATCACGGGCACCTGAAGCTTACGGGCGATCAGAAGAGGTTCATCGCCAAACTGCTGTGGTAACCCCGCTGGATCGACGAGCAGCACGCCTCGCGTCATCCGCCCATAGCCGCGCGAGAGTATATCGAACCTTATGCCGCGAGCCTTGAGCAATTCTCCGAGCAGAATCAAAAACGGAGTCTTGCCGGATCCACCAGCTGACAAGTTGCCCACGCTGACAACTGACCCGTGCAACCGGCGTGTTCGCAGATGCCCCCGGTTGTATAGCGCGTTGCGAGCCCCAACAACAATGCCGTATATGGAGGAGAGCGGGTTCACTGGTTGTGTGCGGCCTGCGCCGACTTGGCATCAGCATCTGGCGACACCAATGTTCTCAACGCTTCGACCGTACGGTATGTTGCGCCCATTTGCGAGAGGATCGTCTCTTTGGCGCGGCGGCCGAGCGCCACGCGCTCGGCGTCGTGGTCGACGAGATGCATCAAGGTGAGCGGCAGCTCAGAGACTCCGACAATACGCACGGCGTCACGGTTCTGAAAAAGTCTGACAATATCGCGGAAATTTTCGGTGTGATTCCCTGTCACGATGGCAACGCCGTGCTGCGCTGGTTCGATGATGTTGTGTCCGCCGCGTGGGACGAGGCTGCCGCCGACAAACGCGACATCGGCCAGTGCATAGAGCGCAGCTAGTTCGCCGATCGTATCGACCAGCAGGACTCCTCCGGCGAGATGCTCACCGGCCCAAAGCGAGCGGCGATAGAACGGGATGCTCATCTGTTCGATGAGTTTCGCGACCGCATCAAACCGCTCGGGATGGCGTGGAGCGAGAATCATGGCTGCCTGTGGATGGCCGACGCGAAGATTCTCGAATGCTTTAAGCAATGGCGCTTCCTCGTCTTCAACGGTGCTGCCGCACACGAGGACAGGTCCGGCGCCTTCTGCTGCGAAAGAGCGACGAAGGCTCTCCACAATCGGCGAGGCAGGCGGAACGTTCCCATCGAACTTCAGATTTCCCGTGACCCTTACGCGTGCCGGATCAGCTCCGATGGATTGCAGCCGAGCGCTGTCCTCCTCGGTCTGCGCGAGAAAGAGATCGACTTGGGCGAGCATGCGTCGGAGGGCCCAGCGGAAGCGGCGATAGCGCGGCCGGGAGCGATCGGAGATGCGCGCATTGACGACGGCAATGCATGCGCCGCTGTCGTGCGCCAGGCGGAGAAAGTTCGGCCAGAATTCAGTTTCGGCCAGTATGACCAGTTCGGGTTTCAGAGCTTGCAGAAACGGACGGATAGCGGCAGCGAAGTCCATGGGGAAGTAGAGGACGTTTTCTTCGCCAAAACCCTTACGAGCCTGATCCTGGCCGGTGTCGGTGGTGGTCGAGATGAGGATCCGGTGCTGCGGAAAAGCGCGACGCAATTGCGCGACCAGGCCGACGATGGCCAGGACTTCTCCGAGGGAAACGGCGTGAATCCAGATAACCCTGACGCCGTCGAACGAGCCCAGCCGCGCTGGAACTTTCCCCATCCGTTCGGCAAATCCGCGCCGGTACTTGCCGTGGCGCAACGTCTGATAAAGCCAATATGGCGTAGTGACCAGTATGGCCAGGGCAAGGGCGAGACTATAAATAAGATAGATCAAGTCGAGTCATTCTAAACTGCCGATGCGGGTTGGCTTTTATAATTACGGGATGCTGGTCCCAGAGTTCCGGCCGCCATTCGGCCAAAATCTTTCCTTCTCACGCGCGAGAAATGGCGCACGCTATTTCTTTCCGATGCTTGCGGTCGCGGCGTTATTGTTGCCTGTGGTTGTGTTCGCCGGCAAGAACTTCGTGAAGCCGGTGGCCAAGACCGCGATCAACTATCCGGCGCACGATTTTCATCGCGACGAGAACGTTGCCATCGCAGCCGACCCTTACGACAACCCGGAAAAGGCGAAGATCTTCTCGATCAACTACGCAGAGCATGGGTTTCTGCCGATCTTTTTCATCGTGACGAATGACGGTGATCAGCCGGTCTCGATCGCCAACATGCAGATCAAACTCATTACCGAGCACAATTCGAAGCTGACACCCATTGACAACGATGATCTGTACCGGCGCTTGTCGAATCCAGAGGCCAAGACGAGCACCAACAATCCTTTACCCTTCCCGCACAAGGTCAAGGGAGGAGTTACACAGCAACAGAAGGATGAGATCGAGTCATCGCAATTCGCGGCGAAGGCGGTAGAGCCGCACACGACACAGTCTGGATTTCTGTTCTTCGACGTGAAAGACCTGAATTCACCCATGCGCGGCGCCAACATCGACATCACCGGAGTCAGGGACGCAAAAGGCAGCGAGCTCATGTTCTTCGAGATTCCGATGGACAACTATTTGGATGCCCCAAAGAATCCCTAGGAAGAGTGAACTTTTGCGACTCCGCGCTCTCTGCGGCTGTTCCTTGCGAACTCGGCGGTAAAGAAATTCGCGCAGCCGTGCAAGCGGCCTCTGACCGGCTGCAAATCCTGGTACCGCTTGGCACTCAACGCCTCGCGAACGAGATGGCCAGCCTTTTATAATCGTTTCTTCTATGGCAACCACTGCCGAGACCTCTATCGCCGCCCATCCGAAGTTCGAGCCTGTGATCGGGCTCGAGGTTCACGTCCAACTGCTGACGGCGACCAAAATCTTTTGTTCGTGCTCGACGCGATTTGGGGCTCCGCCGAATACAAATGTCTGCCCAGTCTGTCTTGGGATGCCTGGTGCTCTTCCCGTTCTGAACAAGAAGGTAGTTGAGTTCGCCACGCTGGCGGCGATGGCTCTGAACTGCCGGATCAATGAAACCTCGATTTTCGCCCGCAAGAACTACTTCTATCCCGACCTGCCGAAGGGATATCAGATTTCTCAGTATGACAAGCCGCTGGCAGAGTCTGGATACGTTGAGGTGCCTGCGCAGGGCGGCAAGAAGGAGATTGGCATCACGCGTGTCCACCTGGAGGAAGATGCGGGCAAGAGCCTGCATGAGGGGTTCCCGGATTCCGACGAAAAGACTGCCATCGATCTGAACCGTACGGGCACGCCGCTGATCGAGATCGTGAGCGAACCCGACATCGCGACGCCCGATGAGGCTTACGAATATCTGACGCGGTTGAAGGAGATCATTCTGTACACCGGCGTGAGCGACTGCAACATGGAGGAAGGATCGCTGCGCTGCGACGCTAATGTGAGCGTGCGCCCGCGCGGGCAGAAGGAATTCGGCACGAAGACCGAAATCAAGAATGTAAATTCGTTCCGTTTCATCCGTGAAGCACTCGAGTACGAAATCGGTCGGCAGATCGACGTGATTGAATCAGGCGGAAAGATTTTTCAGGAGACGCGGCTCTATAACGCGAACGAGGGCAAGACCTATGGCATGCGTTCGAAGGAGCAGGCGCATGACTACCGATATTTTCCGGAGCCGGACTTGCTTCCGCTAGTCGTCGACGAAAAGTGGAAGACAGAGATTGCCCAATCATTGCCCGAGTTGCCAGAGGCACGCCGTGCGCGCATGGTGAAAAACTACGGGATCACCGATTACGATGCACAGGTGCTGACGTTCTCGAAGTCGCTGGCGGATCAGTTTGAGCAGGCGGCTAAAGCGGCGAAGAATCCGAAGCGCGTGGCCAATCTGGTGCAGGGCGAGTTGATGGGACGTCTGAAAGCCAAAGGGATTGGAATCGATCAGTCGCCAATTTCGATGGCGGGTGTGGCTGAGTCGGCTGATCTGGTGGAGGCGGGCACGATCTCGGGCAAAATGCTCAAGGACCTCTACGATCTGAGCTTCGAGCGTGGAAAGGATTTCCCGGTTGTCTACGACGAAGAAGGCCAGCCTCAACAGTCGACCGACACGTCGGCGCTGGAGAAGATCATCGATGAGATTCTGGCCGCGAATCCAAAACAGCTTGAGCAATACCGCGCGGGCAAGAAGACGATGCTGGGATTCTTTGTGGGACAGGTAATGAAAGCTTCGAAAGGGCAGGCCAGTCCGCAAATTGTGAATGAGTTATTGACGAAGAAATTGAGATAAACAATGGAAGTAACCTCATTGCTGTGACTTTGGTCATCTGATCTTCCGCCTCACCTCCCGCTAGCATGACACTGGCCTGACTGCCTCGGGCCGACGGATCATGAAACTCAAGTTTGACCGCATCGTCAGCGTCATAACGCTGGTCGCGTCCTTGATCGCCATCGTGCTGGTTGTAAAACGACCTGTGCCCATAAACCATCGCCAGGATCTGGCAGCGATTGCACAGCATGCGCAGTCATTCGATCAGAAGATGGCCGAGTTTGAGCAGGCCGCACGGCCAGGAAGCGCTGGCTCAGCAACGTTCGCTACCGACCCAGCGAATCCCAAGGCCGAGGTACGTCTCAGTTCGGACGAAGTCAGCGCAGTGATGGCACAGTCGATGGGCAACGCTGGTGGACCTACGCTAACTCCGACTTCAGATGTCGGCAGCGCTGCGCCAACGATCAAAGATCAGCAGGTCAGCTTTGATGGCGATGTTGTGCACGGACAGTTCCTGACACAGATTGCCGGCAAGGATGTCTGGATCACCATCTCGGGTCACATCGGGGAGAAAGACGGTTACGCCACATTTGACCCGACCGAGTTCAAAGTCGGAGATTTGAACGTTCCCGTCTCGATGGTGAATCCGGTGCTGCAAAAGAAACTTGCCGAGCAACGCGACCGCCTGAAGCTTCCCGACAATGTCGGCAACGTAAAGATCGAAAACAGCCAATTGGTGATGCAGCAGAAATAATCAAGAATTTTGGAGCAGGGACCGAGAGCCGGTCGACTGGAACTGCTATGACAATCAAATTTGATCGTATGATCAGCGTCGCGACACTGGTAGCAGCGCTTGTGGCCATCACATTGGTCCTAAAGAAGCCCGCTCCAGTAGCCGCGCCCACGCTGGTGCCTCCAGCCGTCAGTCAGCCTGTGGCTACGAACGATCAGGGAACGGCTGCGAGCCGCACAGCGGAGCAGCCTTACGCCAGCGGCGTGTCGTACACACCGTCCGTTTCGTCGGCGCCGGTAGCCGCGTCCGTTCCTGCGTCTCAGCCTGCGGCGATCGCTGGTCCTTCAAAGGCCAAAGATGCTCCACAGGTCAATTCGGACCAGATCAGCGCTGCCGTCACAAAAATGCTGGGTGGCGCAACAAACCTTGCTCCGGACTCCAATGTCGGTGGGGGTGAGCCCGTTATCAAAGATCAGCAAGTCACCATGGATGGCGATATTGTTCACGGCAGGTTCCTTACCCAGATCGCTGGCAAAGATGTGTGGGTCACGATCTCGGGACATATGGGCGACAAAGACGGGTATGCCACATTCGACCCGACTGAGTTCAAGGTCGGCGATATGAACGTTCCGGTCTCGCTAGTGAATCCGGCCTTACAGAGAAAATTGGCGGAAGAGCGCGACCGGCTTAAGATTCCAAACAACTAAGCTGGCGGCAGGCGGATAAATCAGGCGCCTGCCTGCACGCGATTTTCCGCTGCAACCTTGGCGTACCACTTGCCCGACTCTTTCATCGTGCGCCTCTGCGTGTTGTAATCCACGTAGGTAAAGCCGAAGCGCTGGCTGTAGCCTTCAGCCCATTCGAAATTGTCGAGCAGGCTCCAGGCGTGGTATCCGCGGACGTCGGCGCCGTCATTCATCGCTTGCGCCAATGCGGCAAGGTATCCCTGATGATACGAAACGCGAGGTGTATCGCGCACAGCGCCAGTCCCGTCGGGAGCTTGGCTGTAAGCGCAGCCGCTCTCGGTAATCTCGATTACTGGCCGGTTGTAGTCGCGAGTGATGCGCATGACCATGTCATAGAGCGCCTTCGGCCAGACTTCCCATCCCATGTCGGTCATGGGGCCTTCATGGGCGCCTTCCATCTTCACTGGGAAGAGCCAATCCTGCGCGTTTGTGGTTCGCTCGATTACTCCCACGGACGATGCGATGGTTCGCACATAAAGATTGATACCGACGAAATCCAGCGGTGCGCCCACCTGCTCCATGTCACCGGCCTTGATGCCCATGACGGTCTCCGGCAGAAACGTGAACGCTGCGGGATAGCTCCCGCGCAGCGCGGGTTGCAGAAACCAGACATTAGTGATGGCATGGGTGCGTTCAGCGGCAAGTTTGTCGGCTTCAGAATCCGTCTTCGGCTCGCATGCTGACATGTTGAACGCGGTGCCGACCCTCGCCGATGGTCTTACCGCCTTCAGCGCTCGAAAGCCGATGCCCTGAGCCAGATTCACCACGTGCGTGGCGCGCAGGAAATCCACGATGCTCGCGTGTCCCGGAGCGTGCTCACCAACGAGATACCCGCTGTAGGTAAAGACCGAAGGTTCGTTGAACAACATCCAGTCGGTCACGCGGTCGCCCAACGCCTTCGCAACGACCTGCACGTAATCCGCGTAACGGTTCGCCATGTCGCGATTCGGCCATCCTCCAGCACCCTGCAGAGGCTGTGGCAAGTCCCAGTGGTATAGCGTCACGAAGGGCCGGATGTGCGCCTCAAGAAGAGCATCGGCCAGGCGGCTGTAGTAATCGAGTCCCTTCTTATTAGCGGGGCCCGAACCTGCCGGCTGAATGCGCGGCCACGAGAGCGAGAACCGGTAGCTGTTGAGGTTCATCCCCTGCATAAGCGCGATGTCGTCGCGCCAGCGATGATAGGAGTCGCAGGCAATGTCGCCGGTGTCACCATTCTTAATCTTGCCGGGAGTGTGCGCGAAGCGGTCCCAAATCGACTCGCCCTTGCCGTCCTCTTTCCATGCGCCTTCGATCTGGTAGGAGGCCGTAGCTGTGCCCCAGAAGAATCCTTTGGGGAACACGGCCTGCGCCGGCGGGGAGAATTGCGGGCGGAGTGACGGCGTTGCAGGTCTGGCCTTTGACGCGCTGCAGGCAGAGAACAGCGACGGAACCCCTGCCGCCACTCCGGCTCCGAGGGCAGTGGAAATAAAATTTCGGCGTGTAAGACGCAAGGCCGGACCAGGGCTCCTTCAGGGACTGGGACTCGCCAGAAGTTCCGCGTGCGTCAGTTGTGCCTAACGAACTTCTGGTTCTTCTGGCCAGTGAGAGAATTATAAAGCGTTTCGATAAACGTATCTTCCTTGACGAAGTCGCCCGAGTATTTCTTCCATGGATCGAGCAGCTTCGCCTGTTTCATCTGGTCGACGGTCTTGCCCGCTTTGATCTCTTTGGCGACCGCCTCGCGGGTACCTTTCAACATCGCCAGATATGCTTTCACATCGTCGATCGTTGAGATGGATCCGTGACCCGGAATGATCTTCACTTCAGGCGGCACTTGCGCGATCACCTTCTCGACGCCGTCGATCATGCCATCGATGCTGCCGCCGCTCTCGACGTCAATGAAAGGGAATCCGTAAGTGACAAAGTCATCGCCCATGTGCACGACGTTGGATTTGGGAAAGAAGATGATCGAGTCACCGTCGGTGTGGCCAGCAGGAAAGTAGAGAGCGCGAATGTCTTCGCCGTTGAGGTGGACGGTGACATCGTGATCGAAGGTAATGATGGGCAGGGCTTCCTTGGGCGCTGGCTTGAAGTCCATGTGAACCGATGAGCCATTCCCAGCGCCGCCACCAGCTTCCAGCCGCTTTCTCACGTTGTCTTGCGCGATGATGGGCGCCTGCTTCTGGAAGTACGCGTTTCCGCCCGTGTGGTCCTCGTGATAATGCGTGTTGATGATGAATCGCACCGGCAGGCTGGTGATCCCCTTCAACGCTGCCTGAATCCTGTCTGCCAGCGGCGCGTACTGATCGTCCACAACCACAATGCCGTCTTCGCCAACCGAAGCGCCGATGTTTCCTCCGGCGCCCTCGAGCATGTAAACACTTCCGGCCACCTTCGTGACCTTGATTTGAACTTTGCTGAAGTCTCGTTCCTGGGCGAGCGCCCAATTACCTGCAAACAAGCAGGCAGCGAGAAGAAGTGTGGTCTTTCGCATGTTTCCCCCACGTTCGTTTCTGAACACGGGCAGCTATTCTACACATGCGGTGGAACTGGCGTGAACCCTCAGGCCTTGGGCGGATTGCTCGATCAGTGTGGTGAAGCTGTGGTAAGTGCAAACGATCAAGAAAACTTAGGAAAACGGCCGTGAAGAGCTCTCGCGGTCACTTCCATATTGGGGAAACGGCGGCTTTGTGGAGGGTACCCCCCCGATCTTTGGAATCTTCGAGTTAGCGTGAAATTGACAAGCAATCTATTGGACTCAGCAGTTTAGGGGAAAAATCTTGAGCCGCAGGGACTTAGTTGCCCCGACCGAGTTCTGCTCGCGCTGCTTTCGCTTTTGGCAATGATCTGCTTCTTCAATTTCTGGCGCAAGGTCAGAGGTAACACGAGGCTGTGGATTTCTGCAAAGGCGAGAGCAGCGCCACTAGCAAAGCCCCCGACGTGGGCCCAGTATGCGATCCCTCCAGCTCCGAGCGCCGGGGTTAGGAGTCCCAGAAGAAATTGCTTCGCCAAACCATGCCATTACCGTTGCCGTCGCCCGCGTGTGATACGTCTTGAGTTCGGTCCATCGGAAGTAGATGATCCATTGGCGGAGTCTTTCTTCTAGTCGTCCCCAAGAGAGTCCTTCGGGCGCGCGAGCGGGCAAAGCCCTGGTACCTGCAGCCTGTCTTCAACAAAGAAGAAGATGATCATCTGACCACGCTCAACCTGTCTGGCCCCACACCCGCAGCGGAGTCGACAGTTGGTCGAGGGCCACCACGCTGAACTACGCCGTTTCAGTTGTTACCGGGATTTGCGCCGACTGGCGGAATCTGTACTAGATGAAGTTAATTGGTCCGAACTGCAGAAAGAAGATCGGCGGCTGTCGCGCAACCTTTCACACTCAAGAGACAATTAGTGTTGAACCCGAAAGCAGCGTGTTTCTGGGATGCTTGAGAGCCAAAGTCAATATTTACCGAGTTACCTGAGGAAAAGTCGTTGCAGGCTTTGCAGTACTTTGCGTCCTTGTACGCGACTGCCATCTGGCCGCCCTCGCGCACAGTCCAGAACTGTATAACATTTTCGTCTACTGTGTCGTTCCTTACCCAAAACTCCGAATTGAGAATCGTGAATTGGGCGAGGTGGAATCTTGCGAGTAGACGGTTAGATATCACAACCTCAAATCCACATCCGAAATCTTTGCAGGGGCTGGTCTGCTTCAGTTCGTCACCAAATCGTTCCCGCACGTTATCAAGACGGGGCGCTTGTGCTTGTTGAAACAATTCGTCGGAAGAACGGACCATCCGGCCGGCATTATGCCTTATTTCGTAACGGCCTGATGACAACAATAATCGAACTTAGGAACGCGACTGCAACGAGAGCAATCGACAGCCTCTAAATGAGCGGCATACCGTAATTGGACAGACTGGTCGATCTGTGAATCGTAACGGTCGTAACCAGTTTTAGCACTGGCGGTCAACTCCATCAGGATAAACGTGGGCCACTATACCGGGTTCAAGCTGTCGAACAGCTTGTAGAGCTTGTCGGCCGTGACGCGGTAGAGGACCCATCCGGTGCCGACGTCGGAGGTCTGGCGGAATAGCAAATCGCCGACACCGTCTCCGTCGGCGTCGATGGCGTCGATCAGTTCGAGACGCGGGGTCATGTCGAGATGGTATTTATCCGTCACCGCGACGAACTGCTTGTGCAGGTTGTGGTAGATGTCAGGATAGGCAACCAGCACGATCGAGTAGTCGGGATCGGACTCCGATGCTGCGTCACCCGCTGACGGAGGCATCTTCGCCTTCGCGCTAAGAATCAGCACGGGCTGGTTGGAGTTCCACAGATCGTAGGCGACCATCTGCATGTTTTCGAGTTCGGGTTCTGGCGGCTTCGGGGCGACCGCACGCTTAGCCGTCGCAGCATGGGTGGCGATGGACGCTACATTGTTCTTCGATTTGGCCGCGACGTAGGCTCGAACTTGATCTTTCGCCAGGTCGATCATCTGCTTGCGGCGGTCTGCTTCCTCTCCCGGAATCCATTCGAAAGCGTAGGAATGCGGGATGGGTCCGCCTGCGTCAGAGATTGCAGGAATCAATTGAACGTCTTTGTTGGCGGCGACGGTCTCAACGACCTTGCCACTGTCTGCTGCTTTCGCCGGCTTGACTCCGGGAAGGCTGTAACCGGGGATTTCCTCATCGGCGAAGGATTCAGCAGGTTTTCCGCGGCGCAGCCGGGGCCGATTTGCGTCATTGGCTCCGCTGTCGGAAGCCGGGACGTGTTGCGCCGGTTTCTTTGCGGCCGTCTTGGTGTCATCGGGCTTCGAGTCGCTCGGTTTCGAATCGGCGGGCTTGGAATCGCCCGGCTTGGACTGGTCGGGAGTTGACGGAGTGCTCGGCCTCGACAGAGTTGGAGGTTCGTCGGAAGATGGCGCGGAATTTCCCTTGCTCAGCCGCGGTGGCTCGTCGCCCGAATTTGAGGACGGGTTGGTGTCGGAAGAAGATCCGCCAGAGGATGACGGAGGCGCCGAATTCGCAGGCGGCGTCGCAGGTTTTGCCGTGATGTCGCGGGTCAGGCGCGGTGGTGCTTCGTCGATGCCGATTCCCGTGGGCGTTGCTTCGGCCTTTGGCGCCTTTGCTGGCGGCTCACTGCCGTGTGCCCGCCATACACCTGTGCCCAGCCATGGCATCGCCGCATTGGGATTGTTACTGTGCAGCGCGCCGCCCACGGTAAACAGACCAAGAGAGCTGCCAGTGCGCTCGCCCTCGTAAATATTCCCGGAGTCCAAAGCCATGGGAACGGGATCGGCCTTGTAGGCGCTCGCATCCCAAAACTTGCCGTTAATCAGAATTGCCAGCGGGATGATCGAAGCCTTGCCGTTTGATCCGAGTTGAATGAGTCCTAGCGCCCGCGGTCCGGCGTCTTTCTTACGCTGGGCCTTGCGTTCTCCCGGGAAAATTTGCGGGCGCTGTTCCTGGGCGGCGACGGTCCCGACGAGCGCCAGGCCGAACGCAAGAATGACGATCGCAGCCAGAACGCGCGACAAATTCCGACAGTGTAAAATTCTGGTTAATCTTGGCCGGCGTGCGAGTCCGGTTCCAGTCAATTCCGAGCTTGGTGGAGCAATTTGCATGAAAGTCAATGATAAAGCCCCCGACTTTACTTTGCAGGACGAGAACGGCGCTGAGGTAGCCCTCAAAGGCCTGCGCGGTAAAACCGTTATTTTATTTTTTTATCCGCGGGCCAATACCCCGGGTTGAACCGTGGAGGCTCGCGGGTTCCGCGACACATATAAACAGATTCAAAAGACGGGCGCCGTGCTGCTTGGCATCTCGCCAGATACGCCCAATGCGCAAAAGAAATTCCAGGAAAAAGAGAAGCTGCCGTTCACCTTACTGGCCGATGCCGACAAGAAGGTCGCTATAGCCTTCGGAGTGTTGAAAGAGAAGAACATGTACGGCAAGAAGGTGATGGGCATTGCCCGCACGACCTTCATCGTTGGGCCCGATGGGAAAATTGAGCACGTTTTCGAGAAAGTCAAACCCGACGGCCATGCGGAAGAGGTCTTGGAGTATCTGAGCGAGGCGGCAAAGAGCAAGGGTCTGAGTAGGGTCTGAGAAAGGTTTTGGCTGGAACTACGCTCGGATCTTGATCGTACTTGAAAGCAGAGTCATTGTGTTTGCGCTGTCCTTCCCGGAGGCACTTATGCGACTTCTTAGTTTGGCTTTGCTTTCTGTTGGAGCGTTAGCGACGGTTCTCTTCGTGGCGACGAATGTCCACGCCGTTGACGATCAGGGCTCAGTCGTAATTGTCTACAAGGACGGGCACCGGCAAAGCCTAGCTGCCGCAGCCGTCACATCGATCGACGTAAAGTCCGCCGCGATTGTCTACAAAGACGGCCATCGCGAGAAACTGCGCGCTGAGATTGAACGCATCGAATTCGGGGACTCCGGAGGCTCGAAGACTCCTGGCAGGGCGCATTACATCGGCAAGTGGAAAGCTGGTCAAGGCAACGGGGACACATTCCTGATCACGCTTGAGGGCGACGGCGAAGCGCGAAAGTCGATTGGGTCTCCACATGGAACCTGGACGGTGGTGGACGGCGAGGCCCATATTGCCTGGGATGACGGCTGGCACGATGCCATCCGCAGGACCGGTTCTTCGCACGAAAAGCTGGCTTATGAGCCCGGCAAGACGTTTGACGACGACCCTTCGAACGTGACCCGGGCCGAGAAAACGGATCGGGAACCGATTTAACGCCGAACCCTGTAACATTCTGCTGCATGCCGCAGTTGAAGACCTTGCTGGCAGTTCCGGCGATCCAGCCACTGGATCGGGCATTTTTCGCGGGCCATCCGCGTCAGGTCGCGAGGAAACTTCTGGGAAAAGTTCTCGTGCGCGAGGCACCGGTGCGTCTCACCGCCCGGATCGTCGAGGTCGAAGCGTATCTGGGGGAGGAAGATCCCGCGGCTCATGCGGCTGCTGGACGCACTTTGCGGAATTCAGTGCTCTTCGGGCCGCCAGGACACGCCTACGTCTATTTCATCTATGGCAATCACTATTGCCTGAATGTCTCCTGCGAACCGGAAGGCAGGGCGGGGGGCGTACTGTTTCGTGCGGTCGAGCCGCTAAGCGGAATTGAAGAAATGGCGCGTGCGAGAGGGATCCAGTTAGGCGATCTAAGAGATTTGCCTGAGAGAGAGTGGCCTAAACTAACCAGCGGCCCGGGGCGGATGTCTGAAGCGTTCGGTATCACTCGCAGTCGCGACAATGGCTGCGACCTGACGTCTGTCGCAAGTAGCCTGTGGATCGGCCATGATGGATATCGAACGCGCAACATCGTAGCCACGCCCCGAATCGGCATCACGAGGGCCGCCGAGCTACCGCTGCGCTATATCATCGCCGGAAACCCCTTCGTCTCGGGACGAAAACTTCGACCGAAGTGAGTTTCAGGTTCTGACAGTGGCTTTTATCGTTTTCTGCCACGTTCTTGACACGAGGTGTAGACTGTTGGCCGGGGTTTCGACAGGCCAAAAGCGGCATCAGTCAAGGCTTTTGGTTTGGTGCGTGATATGCGCACACGAACGGGCGTGATTTTTACATCTTGAACCGCATCCCTCTGCCGACCCACATCATCTGAATGGCGAGGAGTTCCGGGTGCTTCGCTTCGCTGGACCTCATACCAATCTCGCAATCGTTCTCCTGCTCGGCGTTCCCATGCTCGGTGCGCCGTCGGGGCCTGTTAAACATTCGCCGGAGCCAGTGACATACGTCCTGGTGGGCTTTGTTGGCGGATTCGTGCGCCACACCAATCCACACCACGGGCCAGTTATGGTCGCCAAGAAAATTCATCAGTTTGCACCGCAGGGCTCACACATCCAGGTTTACGAAAACCGCCACAGAAAGACGGCCTACCGGGATATCCTGCATCTGCTTGACACAAACCGCGATGGAATTTTGAGCGCGGAAGAAAAGTCCAAGGCGCGGATCATCCTGTTCGGCCAGAGTTGGGGAGGATCGGCCGTGGTCACCTTGGCGCGTGAACTGGACCGGATCGACATTCCAGTTATGCTCACGGTGCAAGTGGATAGTATTGCCAAGCCTTGGCAGCAGCATGACGTGATTCCCGAAAACGTAGCGGCAGCGGTGAACTTCTATCAGCCTCACGGGCTTCTCCACGGGCTGCAATTGATCCGGGCTGCTGACGATAGCAAGACGCAGATCCTCGGCAATTACCGCTTCGACTACAAAGAGAATCCGGTGAAATGCGACGGGATGTCATGGATCGATCGCGCCCTTACACCCGATCACATGCAGAGCGAATGCGATCCACATCTCTGGGGACAGGTCGAGACGCTCGTCCGGGAACGATTGGAACCGGAGTCCGAAAAACTCGCCTTGGTTCCCGCGCCCTAGTGGTTTTGCTAGGGTGCCGCTGGTTTTAATTCTGACCGCAACTTTCCATACGGTTTGAGGTTGATAATAGGGTAGGTGAGGAGCCCGGGCGGAGCCTCGTCCGCCCGACTTCGAGTTGGTGGTAGGGGGTTACCGATCATGAAAAAATCCACCTTTTCGCACGCGTTCTTAATTGCACTAGCATCTATTGCCCTCGTTTGTCTGCCCAGCCCTTCGTTCGCCCAACGTGGCGGCGGACATGCTGGTGGAGGTGGCGGTGGTGGACACATGGGTGGTGGTTTCGGTGGCGGCGGGTTCCATGGAGGTGGCGGCTCCGGCGGAGGTTTTGGCGGCTATCGCGGTGGATACGGCGGCGGAGCTTATGGAGGCGGTTATCACGGCGGTGCGTATTCTGGCGGTTATGCAGGCCGAGGCGGGTACAGCGGGGCATACTCAGGCCGAGGCAGCGCTTCTTCCAGGCCCTGGTCGTGGCAAGGCCAAGGCTCGGCACGAAGCAATTCTCCCGGCTGGCACGGATCCTCGGGAAATAACGGTGCGGTAGGTCACAGCAACGCGATGAATGCTGCTGGCAGGCCCGGCGGTGCAACCATGGCCGGAAGAACCGCAGGAAACTTCACCTCTCACGAAGCTGCGGCTGATGGAAACTGGCACTCCTTCGCACCAGCCCGGGCTGCTGCGACCACATCCACCTCGCACGCCAACATCGTTGCCGCTGGAACCGCATGGCGTGGCGGCAACTGGGTTGGCGGGTGGCACGGTGGCGCCTGGGGCGGTGGCTGGGGTTGGGGGTGGGGCCGTCCTGGCTGGAATTGGGGCTGGGGCTGCTGCGGCTGGGGCTGGGGACTCGGCTGGGGTTGGGGCTGGGGAGGCTGGGGTGTAGCCTGGAGCCCGTTCTGGGCATGGCCAGGCTACTACTATGATCCTTGGCTTTATGCGTATGATCCGGCGCCGGACGTGCTCTATCCGTACCCAGCCTAAGGCAAGAGGTCGAGCTAGGTGGGAATTGGCTTAAGCAGAAGGTTATCGATCAATCGAGTCGTTCCCACGTAAGCGGCCGCGGCGACTAGTGCTCCCCGAGAAAGATCATTCACGGGATCGAGCGTGTGAGGATTGACGATCTCGAAGTACTCCAGCCGCACTGAGTTTTCCTCCGCAATTGCGTCGCGACCGGCGGCACTCAACTTGGCCACATCCCGCTCTCCCGCTTCCGCCATCCGTTGCACGAGCATAAGCGATCGATGCAGCACCGGCGCCTGCTTTCGTTGCTCTGGACCTAAATAGGCATTCCGCGAACTCATGGCCAGGCCGTCTGGCTCACGCACGATCGGGCAGACAACCATCTCGACCAGCAAATTCAGATCACGGACCATCCGCCGAATGATGGCCACCTGCGCGGCGTCCTTCTGTCCGAAGAACGCTTTATCGGGCTCGACGATGTGAAACAGCTTGGCGACGACGGTCGTCACACCGCGAAAGTGCCCCGGACGCGAACGTCCATCGAGTTTGCCGCTCAGTTCTTCAACAGTCACCCAAGTCACCGCGCCCGCGGGATACATCTCCTCAACTGATGGTGCGAAGAGCAAGTCCACGCCCTCGTGCTCAAGCATCGCGCAGTCGCGCTCGAACGATCTTGGATATTTAGCGAGATCCTCATTGGGCCCGAATTGTGTGGGATTCACGAAGATGCTGACAGCTACCACATCGCTCGCCGCGCGCGCAGTCCGAACCAGTGATAGATGTCCCTCATGCAGAGCCCCCATCGTGGGCACAAACCCAATCCTCCGCCCAAGCTGCCGGGCCGCTCGTGAGGCTGAACGCATGTCGTGAATGGTCGTGCAGATTTTCAATCAGAGTGTGAACAAATCGGAGAATGGGTGCCCCATTTCTCGCGCGTCTTTTGCACGAGAAGTGGGGATTTGGCGAAGCTGTTTCTCACGCCGTGGGTACCCATCTCACCGCGATGTGTGCGCCTTGGAGTAGCCCGCCCACAATGCCTTTGTTTTTGCGAATCGCCACGCCATCTTGCTCCGAGGTGCGTATGTTGTTTTCGGTCGCAGCGACAACCCGACCGTAGGGCCAATCGGACGACGGCAATTTTGCCAGCGCCGGCAAAAGCTCGTTGGGCTTAAGAATGATTTCTGCACTATCCTCTGTGTCGTAAAGAGCGACCCCGTCGGGCCGTACGATCAGATACGGATTCCGCCAGTTCTTCATGTCGCGAATGCTCTCGTACTTCGCGGAGTCGGCAGAAGGAATCGCCTGCAGGAGGGCTTGTGGATCCGGCTGCTGTAGTGCGGGTTGCTGCTCGCAGGCACCCAATGCCGCGAGCAGGATAAATATCCACCACGTGCGCTTCAAATTCAAGGACCGGCTTACCTCACCACAACGGGCGCGTCATGCTTCGCTGCCCAAATCAGGGCTACCACCCACCCAATGATGCTCCATCCCAAAAAAAGGTTCAGCAGGAAAATCGCCAGCAGATCGCGCTTGCTGCGCGCGAGCGCAATGATCGACGGCAGGAAGTACATCACGAATCCGAAGCCGAAGAAGGGGAAGAAGAAGATGTGAGCAAAAAGCATGGCTACCTCCCTTTAGCCTACAAGATGGGCCGACGTCGGAAATCAGCAATCCGAATCACCCCAAATCGGGCCCTACTCAAGTATACGCAGCAAGAGCCGTTGGGGTTCCCATCGATGTGGCTGCCCCACCCTTCGCGATGTTCGAAGGAGGGAACCACTACGCCGAAGATCCTACCGTGCCATCGCCCGCTTCCGCATGAGCACCGTATCCAGAGCCGCCTTCGTTTCCTTCGGCAGATGGTACGACTCTTCATCCGACGGATACTGCTGCGAGCGCACATCGGCGCGAAACGCCTGAACTGCGTTAGTGATCAAAGCAGCAGCATCTCCGTATCGGCGCACGAATTTCGCCGCCGGCCCAAATGTCAGCCCCATGATGTCGTGGAAGACGAGCACCTGGCCGTCACATTCTGGACCAGCACCGATCCCAATCGTGGGCGTGCCGACTTCAGCGGTGATCATTGCGGCCACCTCACGCGGGATCCCCTCGAGGACCAAGCACGCAACACCCGCGCGATCCAGCGCTACGGCATCGCGCATCAGTTGTTCGATCGCACCCAGGTTCTTTCCTTGGACCTTGTATCCGCCCATGACGTTGACGGATTGCGGCGTGAGGCCGATGTGCCCGGCGACGGGAATCTCGGCATCGATGATGCGACGGATCAGGTCGGCGCGACGCTCCCCGCCCTCCAGTTTGATCACCTCGGCACCGCCTTCCTTCACGAAGCGGGCAGCGTTGCGGATCGCATCTTTCGTATCGACCTGATACGAGCCGTACGGCATGTCAGCGATGAGCAGGGCGTTCTTCACGCCACGACGGACGGCTTTGACGTGATGCAGCATCTCGTCCATGGTGACCGAGAGTGTGTTGTCGTAGCCGAGCATGGTTTGGGCCAGAGAGTCTCCAACCAAGATCATGTCGACACCGGCCTCATCGACCAGACGCGCGGTGGCATAGTCGTAGGCGGTAAGACACGTTATGAGTTCGTGGTGGAGTTTCTGATCCCGGAGAGAAGCGATCGTAACCTTATGGCGGGGTTCGCCGATCGGAGTCAAGCTCATCATGTCCTCCAGTGCCCCTCCGCCTCGGGCGGATAGAGCCTGTGCACGCATGCTGGCGTCTACATTATTGGATGACGCTGGGAGTATTTTAGCCGGAAAACTTGCATTGGACTACGAGAAAGGCTGCAGTTGTCAACTTCAAGTCGAGCCCTTGCTTTTGTTGCAGTTAGGGCATCGATCCCTTCGGCATCCGGCCGTGTAAGCCAAAATCAAGGATGTCTTACTTATATCTGTATGGTAAGATTATATCCATAATGGCTTACCAAACGATCATCAGCTCGAAAGGACAGGTAGTGGTTCCTGCAGAACTCCGCGAACAATTGGGTCTCAAGAAGGGTACTCGCGCCACTTGGACTCACGAGAAAGGCCGCCTGATCCTGATGCCCATCAGCGAACGCGTTCTTGACGAACTCCATGGCTGCCTCAGACCGCGTCCCGGTGAACCTTCGGTGTTTGAAGCCTCTCTCGACGAGCGCGAACGTGAGCGTCGTCGCGAAAGAGAGCGAAAATAGATGACCGTGGTTGGTGGAGGCATGCGCCGGTATGTGCTCGACGCCAATGCCTTGATTGGTTTTTTCGAGGGCCGTCAGACTGCCTCAGGAAGGGTGCGCCAGTTCATGAGCGAGGCTCTTCGACTAGAACTTCCCTTGCTGATGTCAGCGGTGAACTGGGGAGAAGTCTTCTACATGGAGTGGCGCTACCATGGTGAGGCCACCGCCCGGACAATCGAATCTGACCTGCACCGGTTGCCCATCGCGGTAATTGGCGTCGATCTGGAACGCGCCACCCGCGCCGCTGCTCTCAAACAAAAGCACAATCTGGGCTACGCCGACGCCTTTGCCGCAGAACTTGCCATCGAGCGGGGAGCATGGCTGGTGACGGCCGATCCAGGGTTTTCAAAGTTAGGAAAAGCGCTTTCAGTTTATTTCCTGCCTCGCCACGAGGACTGAGCAAACTCGACCTTAACCGGACATACCCGGTGGCAACACTCTACGAAGCTGACGACTGACCACTAATCACTGGCCACTGGTTTTACGCGCTGGCCGCCTCCTGCCCGCCCAACGGCAGGAAATACTGCGTGCCTTTGATCGGCTCGGTCACTTTGCGCAAGAGTTCCTGTAGGTCTTCGTTGCGGTCGACGAAATCAATCTCCGACGTATTCACGATCAGGAGGTCGGATGACGTGTAGTGAAAGAAGAAGTGCTCGTAGGCCTTTACCACTTCCTCCAGATACTCATCGCTTACGGCTTTCTCGCCGGGCGCATTCTTTTTCTTCAGCCGCTTCTTCAACACTTCGGGCGTCGCCTGCAAATAAATGACGAGATCGGGAGTGGGCAACTGCTCGCGGAAGTGATTGTAGTAGCGATTGTAAGTGTCGAGTTCTTGATCGGTGAGATTGAGACAGGCAAACAGCTTGTCTTTTTCGAGGATGAAATCGGCGATAACTGTCCTATGCGATTGCGGCCCAAGATCGAGCGCTTGCAGCTGCTCGAAGCGCCGCACTAGAAACGACAGCTGGGTTTGGAATGCTGCGCCGCGTTCGCCGTCGTAAAACGCACTTAGGAAAGGATTCGCTTCCGGCTCCGTGACGCGCTGCGCATTCAGTCGCTCGGCCAGAATGCCCGCCAGCGTGCTCTTGCCGACTCGGATGGGGCCTTCCACAGCAATATAGCGGGGCAGTTCGAAAAGATTGGCCATGAGCTCGCGGTTGTACTTGGAACAGGCAGGATATCTCGGATGCGTCTCACTGGCAATTGCGGGAAAAGTTAACAGGATTGAGTCATCGGATCATTGCGTCATTTAATCATTTAGAGATTTGATCATTTCGTCATTGAAGATCTGACCTCGGACAACCGGTTTTCAATCACTCAATGACTCAATGACTAAACGATGCCGTCCGCTACAATTCCTCCATGCATGCCTCTCTGCTCGCTGGTACGGCTGCGGTTGCGGCCGCCGCGGTTACGGCTGGCTATCAGTCGATGTCGCCTACCGGGCAGTGGTACGGGCGTACATTTACAGGGCTCAGGCGTGGAACGAAGCAACTCGCGCTAACCTACGACGACGGTCCCAACGATCCGCATACTATCCGTTTACTTGAAGTGCTGGCGAAGCACGATGTCCACGCGACTTTTTTTCTCATTGGACGCTTCGTACAACAACGACCGAGTATTGTCCGCGAAATCGTCACGGCCGGACACGTCGTAGGCAACCACACATTCACGCACCCGTTGCTGACGCTGAAGCGTTCATCCGCAGTTCGCAAAGAGCTGACGGACTGCCGTTTTGCTTTGCAAGACGCAATCGGTGCCCGCTCGAATCTCTTTCGTCCGCCATTTGGTGGACGCCGTCCCTCGGTTCTGCGCGTTGCCCGCGAACTCGGTCTGCAGCCGGTCATGTGGAATGTGACCGGCTATGACTGGACTGCTCCTCCGGCAGAGGTAATAGAACGAAAAGTCTCAAGCCAGATTCAGGGCGGAGATGTGATCCTGCTCCACGACGGAGATCATCGGCAAATGGGAGCCGATCGAAGCCAGACGGTCCTCGCCACTGATCATCTGGTCGCGCGCTATAAATTCGAAGGGTACGAATTCGTCACAATCCAGCAAATGCTGGGGAGCATCGCAGGCCGCCATCTAGGTTGAGTTCTATGGGTGCCCCATTTCTCGCGTGTTCTTTGCGGAGAAGTGGGATTTTCAATCGGGAGTCTTCATGCGCGAGTCCTACTATTTCTCATTTCGACGGCAGCAATCGCTGCTGCTCAACCAAAGGCTCTCTTCTACATGATGGAAAACACCGTGCTCGGTGAAGTCTTTCACCGAGCATGCCGATAAGATCGACATTCTCGTGCCCGCCTGGTACCAGGTTGACGGCAACGGACTCGTTTGGGGAGGTCCAACTCCCGACCTGCTAAAAACCGCCGCTGCCCATCACGTGCCGTTCATCCCAATCGTCGCGCTTATGACGCAAGCTGAATTACACAAGCTCTTCACTACAGAGTCAGCAAAGACAGCATTCATCAGCGCTCTTCTCAGAGCATGCAAGAAGGACGGATACAGTGGTTTCCAGTTTGATTTCGAAAATGTGAATTGGACGGACCGCGACCTGCTCACATCTCTCGTCACCGAGACCGCCGGCGCGCTACACAAAGAGCACCTGCAACTCACGATCGCGACTGTACCCAACGCTCCCGGATATCCCGGCAAAAACGCTTTTTCGCACTGGCTCTATGCAAATTGCCGGGGAGCATTCGACCTCAAAGCGCTCGCACAATCCGTCGACTTGATTTGCCTGATGACCTACGACCAGAACACGCGCTGGACTATGCCCGGACCAGTTGCGGGCTATTCGTGGATCGTGGAGAACGTCGAATATGCGCTACAGTTCGTGCCGAAAGAAAGATTGTCGATGGGAATTCCGCTCTATGGATATCACTGGTACGCCGGCGATCCTGGCAAGGACGAGAAGCCGAATCCGACGGCGGAGTACGTCAATCAACCGGAGATTGAGGGCTTCATCGCTGCGTATCATCCGCAAATCGAGTGGGATGCCGTTGCTCGCGTATCGTGGTTTTACTTTTACCGAGACGACATGCGCGACTGGGTCTTCTACCGACAAGCGCGGATTCGAGGAGCGGCTCAACTTGGTTCGTGATCGCGGCCTGCAAGGTTTCTGCTCGCGGGTGATCGCTGCGGAAGATCCGCAGATCTGGTCGTTGTTGCCGTCGCACAAATGAAAGCTTCGGATTAACTGAATGATTTTGTCATTCCGACCCGGAGCGAAGTCGAAGGGGAGGAATCTGCTGCGTTGCCGCTGCAAAAGAAAAGCAGATTCCTCGCTGCGCTACGGAATGGGGGGACTGGGCCGGGCAGCGCAAAGGTGCATGATCGAGCCTGACTTTGTCTCTCTACGAGGGTGACCGCCCCGCGGCTGCCGGCGACTCCGACTGCCCATGAGAGCGTGATTGCCGATGCGTCCGTGGAAGAGCGGCGCTTTCAGCGCCG
>Ga0126371_10000401_pt1 | contig 35147 bp, 31 predicted proteins | sample PanSoiMetaPlot_4_FD_110145 | JGI IMG/M metagenome (GOLD analysis project Ga0126371, IMG submission 110145) | Tropical forest soil microbial communities from Panama - MetaG Plot_4 | ecosystem: Environmental > Terrestrial > Soil > Tropical forest > Bulk soil | place: Panama | collected 2016-02-17
AGTGCTTTCTCCAGCGTCGCGGCATTCGCCTACGCCGGTCAAATTGACCTGAGCGGCAACGGAACGGCGAGCGTGCTTAGAGCCAGGCGGTTTCCGGCAAATTCTTCCCGCTGCTAGGTGTTCGTGCTGCTGCAGGACGCTTGATTGCGCCCAGTGACGATTCGATTTCCTCGCCACCGGTGGTCGTCTTGAACGACAGCTACTGGAAACGCGAGTTCGGCGGCTCGCCCTCAGCGATTGGAAAAACAGTTCGCCTAAACAACGTGCCGTTCACAATTATCGGCGTAGCCGATCTGCGGTTCGACAGCCTGAGTCCGGGACGCGTCTACGATGTGTGGGTTCCGCTTTCCGTGCTACCGCAGATCAATCCTCATCCGTGGGTAAAAGCGCGCGCGACGGGATATTTACAGCTGGTGGCTGGTGGTCATCGGTCGGCTGAAGCCAGGCGTTGACAGATTGCAGGCGCAGGCGGCCGTGACGACGGTTTTCCGCAACAACATGCTGCACCGCCCAAAGCCGCTCTCGAAGCCGGAAGATGATCCGAAAGTTGAAGTGCTACCTGCGCAGTCCGGACTGACCGGCTCGACGACGGAAATTTCTGGTGAATTGTACGTGTTGATGATGGCCGTCGGAATTGTGCTGCTGATTGCGTGCGCCAACGTAGCGGGTTTGCTGCTCGCGCGGGCCACGGCTCGGCAAAAGGAAATTGCGGTGCGGCTGGCACTTGGGGCAGACCGCAGAAGAATCGTGCAGCAACTGCTGACGGAAAGCGTTTTTCTCTCACTCGTGGGCGGCGCGCTGGGGATTTTGTTTGCGATTTGGGGCACGCGTGCGATTGTAGCGCTTCTTACAAGCAGGCTCCGACGAGCCGTTCGGATTCAGCCCCGGCATTGATGGGCGCGTGCTACTGTTCACGTTCGCAGCGGCGGTGCTGACGGGCATTATTTTCGGGCTCGCGCCCGCGTTTCGCGGCACGCGCCTCGATTTGACTCCGGCGCTGAAAGAGGGTACGAGAAGCTCGGCCGCGGAAGGACGTGCAGGGGGAAGATGGTTCAGTTTGGGTAACGGATTGGTGATCGCGCAAGTGGCGCTTGCAGTCGTTGTGCTCGTGGGCGCGGGACTTCTAGTACGCACGCTGCAGAACCTGAGAAATGTAGACCCTGGGTTTGATACTAGCAATTTGCTGACCTTCGGATTGGATCCGACGCTGATTGGATTCAAGACGCCACAGGTTGATGCATTCTACAGAGATTTGCAACAGCGTATCGGAGCAATTCCAGGGGTCGAGTCAGTGAGCTACTCGAATAGCACGCTGCTCAGCGGGAGTTTATGGGAAACCGGCTTCCATCTTGAGGGCACGCCGCAAGATCAGGACTCGAATGCGGACTATCTTCCCATTGGCGCAGGTTTTTTCTCCACGATGCACATGCGGCTTCTTTCGGGACGAAACTTCAATGCAGCGGATTTTGCAGAAGCCGAAGTTGCGGAGGAACGGGATAGAGCTCAGGAAGCCGTGGAGAGAGCGAGGGAAGCCGGACTTCCGGCTCCGAGCGGGAGCGCAGCGATACCGGAAAGCGCGGCAAACGATCCGCCAGTGCCGGTGATCGTCAACAAAACGTTCGTGCAGAAGTATTTTCCGAAAGTGAATCCGCTGGGAGTTCACTTTGGCGCGCACGAGGCTGACCCGGCGAAAGGGGACTGGGCCGCTCCGGGCTGGGAGATTGTAGGGGTGGTGAGTGACGCGAAGTATCAAGACCTGCGGAGCCCGATCAACTCCACGATGTACGTTCCCTCCAGCGGCGGCAACACGAGCTTCGAAGTACGTACCAGAACGAATCCCGCTGCAGTCACCGCTTCCATACGCAGCGTCGTGAGCCAGATGGACAGCAATTTGCCGGTGTTCAATGTACACACGCAGGCGGAACTGATCGACCAGTTGCTGTTTCAAGAGCGCATGATTGCGAAGCTGTCAGGATTTTTCGGAATCCTGGCGCTGGTGCTGGCGTGCATCGGACTGTACGGACTGCTTTCGTATGAAGTGTCGCGGCGTACGCGTGAAATCGGCATTCGTATGGCCCTTGGTGCGCAGCCAGGGGGCGTGCTAAGGCTGGTTGTCGTGCAGGGAACCGTCCTGGCGATTAACGGTACAACGGCGGGCGTTGCGGTGGCGTTGGGAGTGACGCGCTACCTAAAATCGATGCTCTACGACATTCATGCGAATGACCCCGCGACCATCGCTGGAGTGGCCATCCTGCTAACGCTTGTCGCGGCTGCGGCCTGCTATATTCCCGCGCGTCGCGCGATGCGAGTCGATCCAATGGTCGCCCTGCGATACGAATAGCCCAAGTCGTACTGAGATGGCTGACGTGGACAGGTGATTTACACCATCGGTCAGACTCTTTAGCCCGGTGGTCGCCCTCATCCCAGCCGCAAGTAAGTCGTATATCGTTCATCCCCAATCGCCGTCCACGGCAACATCTTCATCGCCCCGCCCACCGTCTCCACCTGCCAACTGTGCGTGCCAGTCTTCTTCGCCGCCATTAACTGCGCCGGCGTGACGGTTGGCTGGGCATCCCCCAAGGCAAACAGCACCAATGGCCCCGAGAGAAGCGCCACCGTGTTCGGATGCTGAGCATCAATCGCCTCAAGGCGAATCTTTGTCGGCAGCTCTATCTCGATCCGATCCCCTGATTTCCACTGGCGTGTTACTCGGGCAAAAATTCCGGCAGCAGCCGACTCCCGTTTTCCATTTACCGCAACAGAAGCACCCTCAGCCCAAGCCGGAATCCGCAGGCTTACCGCAAACTCCGCCCGCTTCGAGGTCTTTACCTCGAACTCGATGTGCGGGTCGTACGGATAGTCACTTTTCTGCGTGAGCGAAATCTGTGCTCCGTCCTGCGTCCACCGCACCGTCGACGGAATATACAGATTCACAAAGACGTCCCGCCCATCGCGCAGGTATGTATTGATCTGATAATCCGCTGCCACCTGCGGCATCGTCCCTGAGCAACACGGCCAGCGATGCGGCGAATATACTTTGCTCCCCTGGAAATTGTAATCGGAGTAGTAGAACGTCCGCCCATCGGCCTCAAGCGGCAGCGCCCCGAGTATCGTGTTGTACATCATCCGCTCCATGCTGTCGCCATACCGCGGATCGCGCGTCACTCGCAGCAAATATCGCGTCAGCTTGAAATGCGCATACGACCCGCACGGAGTCTCAAAACTGCTGTGCGTGTTCGTCAGGCTGTCAAACACATCGGCGCCGCCAGTCGCGCGCAGCAGTTCATCCGGACCCCATCCGCCCGTCGCAAAGCTCTGCCCCAGCACCGTGTCAAACCCATTCTTTGCGGCCCGCAAATACTTCTCGTTCCCGAGAGTCAGATATGCCTGCATCGCCGAGCACAGGCAATTCACGTGGCTATACGCATGCCGTCCTTTGAGATCGTTCTCGCCTAGGGCTAGGCGCTCGTAAAACGGTTCATTCAGATACTGCACGCCAATCTCGCGATACCGATCTCCCGCCCCGCGTTGATAAGCCAGAAACAGATTCTCAGGCATGGTGTACGACTCATCCCACGTCCACGACTCGTCTTTTCCCGGACGCCAACTGGTCCCATGTTCTACCGCATGGCCGGGCAAGTGCGGCATTGCCCTATCGGTGGTCTTCGCTAAAATCTCCCAAGCCAAAGGATCACCGACGTACTTGTACGAATCGATCAACCCGCAGACCAACTTGTCGTAGCAATACGCCGGGAAACGATTCTTTTCATAAAAATCGCCGGAGATGGTCTGTGCGTAAAGCCGGTTCAGCCGCAGCACCTTATCTCTCGCCGCCTGCGATCCCGTGATCGCATACGCTCGTGACAACGCCGACGTCCACTGCCCGAAAGTCGCTGACGGCGCAAACCCCGCGTCGAAGGTGTGCCAGTCATAATTCGGATCATACCGGTACCATCCCCCCAAATCCTCCCCAGGTGTTGGCTGTCCGGCCATCGCGCGGAATGGTTTCATCAGCGCGATGTCGTCCAGGCCCATCAGCACGGCGTGAGTCTGACGAAATTGTTCCTGGTGGATTGGACTGTCGATCGAAACATCACCATAGCCGAACTCGTCCAGTACTCTGGATGCTTGCATGTCGGCAGACGACGCGAAGGAGCGCGATGACTTCGATACAATGCCGGCTACCGCAGCCCCGGCAGCCGACTCCAAGAACCTTCTGCGAGAGATTGATGAAAGAGAAGACATAGCCCCACTGGCTCTCAGATGAAATCGAAGGTATATCCGCCGATTAGTCTACGCCCGAGCAGGCGAGTAAGTGAGGGCTAAAACAACAGTGAAATCTTTTGGATGAGTAAACCTGCCTGAACGTTGAAGTATTGAAACTTCTGACCCTTTGAGACCTTGAAACCCGAAACTTCTACTTCTGATTCTCTCCCTCTTTAAACATGTACTTGATTGCCGGCTTGTAAATCATCAAATTCGGTTCCCCATTATCCCGGTTCACCTTGATGCAATTTCGGTCATACCACTCAATCACGCCGTGAATCTCTTCGCCGTCTCGCAGCACAATCACCATTGACGTACGCGATTGCATCTGCTTCTGATAATAGAAATTCTCGGCGTTGGTCTGTTCGGGAGGCGCCAGTTTCTTGCCTCCGCCCGCCCCCATAGGCCGTTCTCCGCGCTCGGTCCGGTCATGGCGCTCCGGCCGTTCTCGCCGTTCCTGTACAGGCACCGGCGCACCGTTGTGATTGCCGTGATTCTCGACGCGCTGTAGCGTAGGGCGAATCAACTTGCGGTTCGCGAAATTTTCCCTGTCAGCAGATTCTCCGGTTGGCACAGGAGTCATAAGTATGTCCTTCATCGTGGCGCTTCCTCGGGTACACGCGTTCGCGCAAGCTAATGCTGGGACCCGCTAGAGTGAATCAACGAAGGCGTGAGCTTTTCGACTACCGTACCATAGGTAACGTTCCTGTGACAATGTTTCCTTTGTGCCATATCGCGGACTATGCCAATTCTTGCACACCCTAGAATATCGATTCTGCTCGCATTCCCATCTGGGAACTAAGTCATTTTTGACAGGTCCGCGCCCCGTCGCTCGTGTCCGCTCATCGTCACAATTGCGACCAAGCTTGCCACAATCAGCACCGTCCACGCCAGCACCGGTGCGAAGTTTCCGCCGAAATAACGCTCAGTCGCCCTCGCCTGGATGACTGCATTGCGCGACGCAACAAAGTTGCCAAGCTGGTATGCAAACCCTGGCAATGTACCTCTCACTGTCGCCGGAGACAGCTCATTCAGATGCGCCGGGATCACCCCCCAGGCGCCCTGCACCATAAACTGCATCAGGAATCCCCCAAGCGCAAGCAACGGAACAGTCTTCGAAAACGCCCACAGCGGAATGATCGGAATCGACAGCACGGCCGCAATCAGAATTGCGCGTCGCCGCCCGATTCTCTCCGAAAAGGACCCGAACAGAATCCCGCCCAGCAGGGCTCCGATGTTGTACACAATTGCAACCATGCTCACCGTCTTCGTTGTGAGTTGCAGGTTCTTTTGCAAAAATGTCGGATACAAATCCTGCGTACCATGACTGAAAGAGTTGAACGCGAACATCAAGACGACAAGAAAGGCGAAGATCCCGCCATTCGAAGCAATCTCCCTGCTCAGTCGTCCTTTGTCGCTGTTCTCCACCTTTCCCTGCAACCATGCAGGCGATTCGTCGACCTTCCTCCGGATATAGATAACTAAGAAAGCCGGCAGCGCGCCCATCACGAACATGCCACGCCATCCAATAAGAGGAAATAACGTGCCATAGATCACCGCTGCCAGCAGATATCCGACAACATAGCCCTCCTGTAACAGACCGGAGAAAAAGCCGCGGCCTTCGGTGGGCAGCGTTTCAAATGTCAGGGCCGCCCCTACGCCCCACTCTCCTCCCATGGCGATGCCAAATAATGCGCGCGTAATCAGAAAAATCTTCAACGTCGGCGCAAACGCCGATGCCAACTCGAACACCGAAAATGCCATAATGTCGAACATCAATGTCGGACGACGCCCAAGCCTGTCGGCCATGATCCCAAACAAAAATGCGCCCACAGGACGCATTGCCAGCGTCCAGAAAATTCCCTCCGAAACTTCTGAGACTTTCGCGTGAAACTCCCCGGCTAGTGCGCTGAGGCAGAACACAAGAATGAAGAAGTCGAACGCATCCAAAGACCACCCCAGGAAGCAAGCAATAAAAGTATTTCGTTGTACCCCCGTCAACCGCCGAAATCGTCCAATGAATTCCATTTTTTGGCCTAGACGCCAGAAATATTTATTCTGATTTGTCGCCTCGCCCGCTCCACTTGGCGCCGAGGAGCACCCGGATACGGGAGGTACTCTTGATGCCGGAGGTACCCTTGATGCGGGAGTACCCTCGATGCGCGGAAGTACCCCCGATGCTAAGGAGTACGGCTGATGCAGGGGATTACCGTGGAAGAGCTGCTCTTCCAAGGCCGCGTCCAGGTCCAAAAACTCGAAGGGTTTTAACCCCTGAGCTAAACGACCCTCCCCAACGCCCCAGCGGATGCTAGCATAGGCTTTTCTATCAACAATCGAAAATCATCAATCAACAATTCCATTTCCCATGCCCGAACTCGATCTCCCGCAACGCCAGGCCACCGACACTCTGATGCTCACCGGCTTCTGGTATCGCGCGCTTCCAGCGGACCGCGTTCATCGCAATCAGCTGCACAAAGCCACGTTGCTTGAGATCCCTCTCGTCATTGGCCGTGATCGCCAGGGACAACCCTTCGCCCTCCGCGACTCTTGTCCTCACCGCGGCATGCCCCTCAATTCCGGCAAGTTTGACGGCGAAAATCTCGAGTGCCCCTACCACGGATGGCAATTCGATGTTCACAACGGCCAGTGCCAGCTGATCCCATCGCTCACTTCCGACCAGACGATGAGAGTCGACCGTATCTACGCTGGAAGCTATCCATGCGAAGAGCAGGATAGCTTCATATGGGTATACATTCCCGATCCCGGACCGCAGGGTGCTGGGTTCACCAAACCTGCCCAAGCCTGCGAGCCCGCTCCCACGATTGAGAAGTTCAGCGAGAAGTACAAACTCGCCTACCTGCAGGCCGAAATGCCAGTCAGCATCGACCACGGGATCATCGGCCTCATGGATCCCGCTCACGGCCCATTCGTCCACCAAGCCTGGTGGTGGCGCACGCGGCACAGCATCCACGAGAAGCAGAAGAACTTCGAGCCGATCCCGAATGGATTCCGTATGTCGGCCCACTCGCCCAGCTCGAACTCCGCTCCCTATAAGCTTTTGCGCCTCTACGCCGACGCCGATTCCATATCGACGACCATCGATTTCATTCTGCCCAACATTCGCACCGAGACCATCCGGGCAGGGAAGTACTGGTTCTCCAGCCTGACGACGGTAACCCCGATCGCTCGCACCCACTGCCGCATCGACGTGGTTGCCGCCTGGAATCTCTTCCGCTGGGTTCCGTTCGTCCCAGGCCTATTGAAATTTGTTTTTGGAAAATTCGTCGAGCAGGACAGACGCACCATGGAGATGCAGGCCGAAGGCCTGAAGCACAACCCTCACCTGATGTTGATCGACGACGCCGACCGCCCCGCCAAGTGGTACTTCCAACTAAAGGCGGCCCACCTGGAATCGAAATGCACCGGGCAGCCGATGAAGCACCCGATGTCCGGCCCGGTCACGCTAAATTGGCGTAGCTAATACGATGTTAAGAAAGAGTGGCGGGGCGCCTCGCCCCGGAGCCGCGAAGCGGCGAAAGAATCCAGCCCACGGCGCAAGCCGTGGGACGACGCCTTCAGGGGAAGCAAGCCCCGAATGGGGCGAAAGAAAACTGAGCTTGCGCTTCACTCCTCCACCAGCCACTCCAGCGCCTCTTCCCGGGTCCTGAACGTCGGCAACTCCCGTTGCGAGAAACTCTTGAAGTTCTCAATAAAGACGTGAGGCACATGTTCCGTACCCACCCAGGCCGACTTTTTCACGTACGGCCGATCAAGCACCAGCACTTCCTTCGCGCGCGTGGCAACTTTCTTGTCCATGTGCGTCCCGGTGAAATCCGACAGGATGAGCAGCGATCTTCGCTCATGCCGCTCGACGGCCGCTTTGATCTGTTCCAGCAGAAGGAGCAGTTCCTTCGTGTCGCAATGGCTCACATCGATCAGAAAGATATCGCGGCCCTTGTGCTTGATGAACCTCAGTCGCTCTGGCGAGCCGCTGATGCCAGACGTATCGTCAGAGATCATGCAAGCAGTCCTTCGACCGCGCTGTAAGCGCTGTCCAGCGCGGCGTCCAGCGCTGATGTGTCTTTGCCGCCAGCCTCGGCCAGGTCCGGACGCCCTCCACCTTTGCCGCCCACTTTCTCAGCGACCGGTCCAATCACTTTACCGGCCTGAACACGCGAAGTCAGATCCTTCGTAACGCCGACGATCAACGCGACGTTCCCATTCGACGCCGAGCCCAACACGACAACCCCGGATCCAATCTTGTCACGCAGTTGATCGACCAGCGTCCGCAACTGCGCCCGCTCCAGATTGTCGACACGGTGCGCCAGCACTTTGACACCCTTGATTTCCTTCACCTTCTCCCCGACGTTCGCGGTCGATGAGGAAGCCGACTTCATCCGCACCTGATCAAGTTCCCGCGCCAACCGCTTGATCTCCGCATCCTTCTTCTCGAGTTCAAGCTTGAGCGTCTCAGCAGGGGAAAACGAGCCCTCTTCCCCGTGTGCACCGTCACTGACGGCGGGTGCCCCATTCTTGCGCGCTTTTTGCGCAAGGGCGGGAGACACGAATGCCGACACCACGTTTTCTAGTTGATGATCTTTCCGGAAATGTCGCAGCGATCCCTCTCCGGTAATCGCCTCCACGCGCCGCACGCCGGACGAAACGCTGCCTTCCTTCAAAATCTTGATCAGCCCGATCTCGCCGGTTGCACCCGTATGCGTGCCACCGCAAAGCTCAGTCGAGAAGTCGCCGATCTTGATCACGCGCACCGTGTCGCCGTACTTTTCGCCGAACAGCGCCATCGCGTGATACTCATTCACCGCCACATCGATCGGAACATTCTCGACCACTTGAACCTTGCGGTTACGCAGCACCTCTTTGTTGATGATGTCCTCAATATCCTGCAGTTCTTCATCTTCGACGGCAGTGAAATGGGAGAAGTCAAACCGCAGATGATTCGGCGAGACCAGCGACCCGGCCTGCTTCACATGCTTGCCCAGCACCTCGCGCAACCCGGCATGCAGCAAATGCGTTGCCGTATGATTCCGCATCGTCGCTTCACGGACCTCGGTATTGACGACAGCGTCGACTTTGTCGCCAATCTTTAGGGTGCCCCATTTCTCGCGCGCATTTTGCGCCAGAAGCGGGGATTTCACAACCACCTGATGTGCCCTCACGCCCTGAATCGGGTAGTAACATCCCCTCACGTCAGCCACGACCGTGTTGTGATCGTCGGAATACAACCAGCCGCGATCGCCAACCTGGCCACCCGCCTCCGCATAAAACGGCGTGTGATCGAGAATGACCTCGCCTTCTTCGCCAGCCTTGAGTTCCTTCACGCCTTGGCCGTTGTGAATGATGGCAAGCACTTCACAGTTCTCCGACCGCGTCTGCCGATATCCCTCAAACTCCGACTTCGGCAGTTGCTGATAAGCAGGATTCGCCGTCTGCTTCGCCGCGCCCTTCCAGGAAGCGCGAGCCCGCGCCTTCTGTTCTTCCATCGCATGATCGAAGCCCGCTTTGTCGAAAGCAATACCCTGATCGCGAGCCGCGTCCTGCATGAAATCCAGCGGCATGCCAAACGTGTCGTAGAGCTTAAAGGCATCTTCGCCCGCGAGTTTCTCCGAAGAAGTTTTGAGCAGAGCCTCGAGCTTCTCCAGCCCCACTTCCATCGTGTGCGCGAACCGTGTCTCCTCCGAGTGCACCGCTTTAGACACTCGATCCGCCGTCTCATTCAACTCCGGATACGCATCCTTCATCAGATCGCGCACCGCAAACACCATCTGATATAGAAACGGCTTCGTCTGTCCCAGCAGTCGCCCGTGCGTGATCGCCCGACGAATGATCTTCCGAAGCACATAGCCGCGGCCTTCGTTCGAGGGCGGCACTCCGTCTGAAATCAGAAACGTCGCCGCCCGGGAATGGTCAGCAATTACACGAAGAGAAGCAGCAGACTTGTGGCTGGGAGAGCCTGCCGAGCTTTGCTCGGCATGGACAGGCGAGGCGCCCGTCCCCACAGGAGCCGTGCCCACATGGCCGGTACCCACCCCTGCTTTTGTGGGGACAGCCGCCATCGCCTGAGCGGGCGGGCGAAGCGTGCCGGTCAACTCCGCCGCTCGCCTGATCAGCGACGTAAACAGGTCCGTCTCATAATTCGAAATCACGCCCTGCAGCACCGCCGCGACGCGTTCCAGTCCCATGCCCGTATCAATCGAAGGCTTCGGCAGCGGCGTCAGTTTCCCCGATGCATCCCGGTCAAACTGCATAAACACCAGATTCCATATCTCCACATAACGCCCGCAGTCGCACCCGAACTCGCACTCCGTATGCCCCTGGTCTGACGCGATCGCGCCCATGTCGTAATGAATCTCGCTGCATGGACCGCACGGCCCCGTATCGCCCATCTGCCAGAAGTTGTCCTTCATCCCCATCTCGTAGATGCGATCCGTAGGCACACCCTGCCCGAGCCACAGATCATAGGCTTCACTATCTCGTGCGACGCCGTTCTCGCCCTTAAAGATCGTCACGTACAACTTTTCCTTTGGAATCCCATACCAGGCGGGCGCAGTAATCAGTTCCCAGGCGTAGGCAACCGCATCCTTCTTGAAGTAATCGCCGAAAGAGAAGTTCCCCAGCATCTCGAAAAACGTGTGATGCCGGTGAGTGAAGCCGACATTTTCCAGGTCGTTATGCTTGCCGCCCGCGCGCACGCACTTCTGCGAGGTCGTCGCCCTCGAATAATCGCGCTTCTCGAGGCCGAGGAAGACGTCTTTGAACTGGTTCATCCCCGCATTGGTGAACAGCAGCGTAGGATCGTTGGCCGGGACGAGCGACGACGAATGCACTTGCTTGTGTCCCTTTTGCACAAAGAAGTCCAGGAATTTTCTGCGAATTTCCGAGCCTGTCAGCATGAGATTCAATTCTAAACGAGGCATAACTGCGGACGCATGTCATGAGCCAAAAGGGATGGGCGCCCCATTTCTGGCTTCTTTTGCCAGAAGTGGGGATTTTTGGCCGAGCGCGGCGAACAAAATTCAGAGGGCCAGAGAAGCTGTGATCCTCCGTGCCCCCTGTGATGAGTCTGGATGTTGAGTCACTTCACCGCGTCAGCGGTCTTCTCGGCACCTTTCTTGACGTCATGTCCGACACCTTTGACCCCCTTCTTCACGGCGCTGCCGGTCTTGGTCGCGGCTTTCTCCGTGTCTTTCGTAGCGGTTTTCGCGCCCTTTTCGGTATCCTTCTCTGTGGTTTTCGCCGCAGTCTTGGTGGCGTGACCAGTCTTCTTCGCGACTTTTTCGGTATCCTTGGTCGCCGTCTTGGCTCCTTTCTCGGTGTCTTTCGTCGCGGTCTTGGTCGCGTCCTTCACCTCCGTGCCAGTTGATTTCTGACCGCTGCTGGCGTCCTGCCCAACCGCAAATACACACATCAGAGCGAACACAATCATTACTGCCCACTTCATTTTCATGGGATTCCTCCTGTCTGCCGTACCGGATAGTTGGAATGTGATTTGAGTATGCTCCACTCCGAACGGGGACGCAAATGTAGGAGAGACGATGCCTACCGATTATCTGCGCGTACTCAGGCTCGCTATTGTGTCAGCGCTGTCAGCGCTTCTGCGGTCTTATTCAGCCTCGCCCTCCAGCCCCGTCAGCGTCTCATCATCCACATCCCACTTCTTGAGAATTGCGAAGATCGTGCCAGTCCGAAATCCTGCGCGCACCAACTGCCGGAAGATCCGCGCTGTTTGTTTTTGATCTTTCGGCTTCTCCATCCTCTTCTTTCGCAAATACTCGCGAGCCTGCTGTTCTTCGCTGACCCCTTCATATGCGCTGTCCACTGCCTTCTCGATCACCGAGCCATGGACGCCCCGTGTCTTCAATTCCGTGACCACCCGCGCGCGCCCGTATTTCTGGTTGTCCCGCCGCATCGACGTGTAATACGCGGCATAGTTCGAGTCGTTCACATATCCCTGATCTTTCAGCCGTCGGATCACTAACTCTACCAGCGTCTCGGCATACTCCGATTCCGGATCTTCCACGCGGGCGCGCATCAGCCGCTTCAACTCAGCCACAGTTCGCATGCGCCGTGACAGCGCGGCAACGGAGTATTCGTATAACTCATCTTCGGAATACTGTTTTCGCTTGGGCCGCGAGAACGTCATACCCATAAACGATAGCTCAACCGATCCGCAGACGCGAGTTGCGCAACCTAACCGCGCTCGTCACTCTGGACTTCCTGCATATCGTGCGTGACGCGCTGGCCCTCTGCGCGGAATGTCACGCGCCATCTTCCGCAACCAGCGCAATTCCGTGCGAAGCTGTTGGATGGTCAGACTCAACATCCAAACCGCCTCGTGGAAACGATGCCCAACCTCGGCGCGCACCGCCCGCAGCGTAGCCTCTTCGCACTCCAACTCCTGCGTCAAAAATTTCTCCCGCTTGCGCAACTGCCGATCAAATACTCCCGGGCGAGCCTGCCACGACAGGGCGATCCATGTGAGAAACGGAGGCCGCTCTCGCTGATCCGTCCATTCCTCGCGCTCCAACGCATCTGCCAGCGCCGCACGGCCCGCGGCCGTTGTGCCAAACACACTGCGCTCCGGTCCGGCCACAGGCTCATCGCTGTCAGCACTTCTGATCAACCCAAGCCGTGCCAGTTTCTCCAGCGAGTAATACACTTGCGGACGCGAGATACCCGCCCAGTCGCGTACCTGCCGCCGCTCCAGTTCCAAGTTCGCCTGATACCCATGCATCGGGCGTTCCGCCAGCAGGCTGAGCAACACCAAGTCCGGTGTCGTAAGCTCGCGCTTCCTAGCCCTGGGCATCCTGCGCCTTTCGCATCCGGCTCCAATACCACCATTCGCACCTCTTCGCCGGAAGGCGCGGATTGCGCGCCTGCGCCACGGCCGCACGAAAAACATCCAGGCAACACAGATCCTGCGTCTGCCCGGTGACCTCGCAGAGTGTTTCGTACATCTTCTCGGGATTCCGACGGGACAACTGGGCCACGCTGTGAATACCCAGCAGCTTCAAATCCCGAACCATCGTCGGACCCACCGAAACCAGGTCCTCCAAACGCCTTGCTTGTGAGGCCATGAAGATCCTCCTTGACATGCCTTAAAGAGTTCAGTACTCTCACTAGTCTAATTAAGACTACATAATCTTGGCAAGGAAAAAGTTATGCGCATCGCAAGTTTCGTCCTAGCGCTTCGCAGCGCTGCTTCCTGTAGTCCTCGGGGAGCCAAGGTTCGATGAAGAGGAGAAACACACAATGAATGTGAAGAAGATTACGCCGGTCTTGTTCGCGCAAGATGTCGAACCGTGTGTGAAGTTCTGGGTGGAGCGCTTCGGCTTCAAAGCAAAGGCTGAAGTTCCCGAGGGCGACAAACTCGCCTTCGCGATGCTGCAGAAGGGAAACGTAGAGCTGATGTATCAGAGCTACGCCAGCGCTGACAAAGACGTCGGCACGACGATCTCACAAGTAGTTCGCAAAGGCCTCACGTTTCTGTATGTAGAAGTCGACAATTTGGACGCTACGGTCACTGTGGTGAAGGATGCCGAAGTCATCATGCCAAAGCGCCAGACCTTCTATGGCTCAACAGAAATCGGAATCAAAGACCCCGCCGGACACTTTGTCACTTTCGCCGAATTCGCGGCCCAGCCAAAGTGAAAAAGGGTGTGCCCCGGTGGAAAGGATGTCATCCTGAAGGGCGGCAAAGCTGGCCTGAGGACCCTACGACGTCAGAGGATTCGATGAAGTAGATGGGGACGTTGGAGATGTGCGCACCATAACGGTAGAACTCCTAGGCTGCACAGACCCTGCACGCTGACGTCAGGTCCTGCGGAGGGCTTTCCGCCCTCCTCAGGATGACATAGCTCAAAACCCGTGACCCAGGCTCGCGCAGAACTACCTTCCCCCAAACCCCGCTGTCTGCATCGATTGCCGCGAAATGTCCGCGGTCGAAGCGATACCCTGCATGCGCAGCTTGAAGTCGTCGGCATTCGAAGCGTTCTCGAGAGCCGTTTCGTAGTTGACCAGTCCGGCCTGGAACAGGTCCCACAGCGACTGATCGAACGTCTGCATGCCGTACTGCGAAGTGCCGGCTGCAATGGCGTCGCGAATCGAGCGCGTCTTTTCCGGAACCAGCACGCACTCACGGATGAAGGCCGTATTAATCATCACTTCCACCGCCGGTACACGGCCGTCGGCATCGCAGCGCCGTACCAGTCGCTGGCTGACTATGGCGCGCAGAACAGCCGCCAACTGCATCCGGATCTGCTTCTGTTCCGGCGGCGGGAAGATGGAGATGACTCGGTTGACGGTTTCAACTGCATCGAGCGTATGCAACGTCGAGAAGACCATGTGGCCGGTTTCCGCCGCATGCAGCGCCGTCTGAATCGTTTCCAGGTCTCGCATTTCGCCCACCAGGATGACGTCTGGATCCTGACGCAGAGAAGCGCGGAGTGCGGATCCGAATCCTGGAGTATCCACGCCCACTTCGCGCTGGTTCACATATCCTTTTTTGTCGCGATGCAGGAATTCGATCGGGTCTTCAATCGTCACGATATGTTCTGCGCGGGACGAGTTCACCCGGTCTACCATTGCAGCGAGCGTAGTTGATTTACCCGAACCAGTCACGCCCGTAACCAGCACCAGTCCTCGAGGCATGTCGCAAATCTGTTCGACCACCTTGGGCAGGAAGAGTTCATCGAGCGCACGAATCTTAGTCGGAATGACACGAAGCACCAGTCCCACGTTGCCGCGCTGCTGGAAGATGTTCACACGGAAGCGTCCGAGGCCGGCCACGCCATAGGCCATATCGATTTCGGTAGTCTCTTTGAACTTTTGCTTTTGCCGTGCGGACATCATGCTGAAGGCCATATTCAGCATGTCTTCCGCGCTGATTCTGGGCTGATCGGTCAACGGAGCCAGTTCGCCGTCAATCCGGAGGTGCGGATAGTTTCCCACCTTCAAATGCAAGTCGCTGGCTCGCCTTTCTGTCGCAATGCGTAGCAGATCATCAATATTCATGCGGAGTTCTTCCCATCGAAGCCTCAACTCGAGGCTTGTCAGCCTGAACGCTCTTCACATCATCGCCGGAATCGTCACTCCACCCAAGATGACCTAGGTAATTGTCCTCAACCACGAATCCGGACACGACCAACTGGATGTCTTTGGAGAATGCAACCGCGCAGCGGCGGCATGGGAGAGCCCGGCACGGCAGCGCCGGGAAAGCAAAAGGAAACCAACCGAGTTCCGCTAGGGACGGCACAGATTCTCCCTCACTCTTTGAATCGCGCCATAAATCCTGCTTAATCCGTAGCGGCTTTAGCACTTCGCGCGCCTTGCGATGCCCTCTTCACAAATGCAAGGGTTCTTGGCATGGATACCAAAACATCGCCCGCAATGGACCGCCGGCTCTGGAAGTTCTTCAGCTTGAAGATAACCGTCGGCGTCACCTCCTGGCCGCGAGAAATCAGCGGCCCTCCTCCGGTGCAACGCACCTCCTGCTGAATGATCATCCCCGGCGTGAGATCGTCGATCCGGCACTTCCGGACCTTGCTATCTTCGGCGTTCGGATCGAGTGCAACCAGCGCCTCGAAAGAACTCCGGCTTGAACTTATTCTTCATCGCCAGTTGATGCGCAGCCTCTGTGCGGGATATCCCCGGTGAATCATCTGCTCGTATTCCAGAAACATGCGCAAGATCTCCGCTCCCATCTTCACTTCCGGGGCGTCAAGGGCCTCGCCGCCATCCACTTGCCGGTTCTGATGATCGATCATCCAGGCGATGGGCTCCAGGCGAGGAATTTTAGACCACAAGCTGGCGGCAATGCCCGGATGTTCGTTATATTGCGCCTGCGCCTGCTCGCTTAAGGGGTCGCCGTGGTAGACGGCTTCAATCGTTTCTGGAGCGAGCGTCACACATCCGAGCTATGACAGAATCGCCGTCACTTCGTATTGCCACGGATTGCCCAGCTTCATCGCGGTCACAACATGATGAATGTAACGGCGAGCACGCTCGGCGCGGCTGAATGCCGCAGGACTCGCCAGCACTTCACTCAATACCTGCAGACATCCGCTGAGCGTCTGCTCGAGCAGTTGCCTCTCGGCGGTGATCAGCCGCTCCTGTATCAGCGCCACCGTAATCGTCCTCGCGATTATTTCCTGACTGCACGGTTTAATCAGAAAGCGGAAGATGCTGCCTTGGTTGATCGCCGCAATGGCCGTTTCCGTGTCAGCATTCCCGGTCAACATGATGCGCACCGTGTCGGGAGCCGTGCTCTTCACCCGACGCAGCAACTCGATCCCGTCCATTCCCGGCATTCGCATGTCCGAGATCACCACCGCATACGGCCCTTTGGTCTAGATCTCGTCTAGCTCCTCTTGTCCACTCAGAACCGTATCCATCAGGAATTCGGCCCTCATACTGCGGCGGTATCCATCCAGGAGCTGGCGATTGTCGTCCACAAGAAGGATCAGTTCCGGCATTGTGCTCCTTTCAATCTGCCCCGCTCCGACGCTGCAGGATGCTGTGGACCCTGCGTAGGAGGAACAGCTTCAACTCTGTTCCTGCAACACAGAAATCTGGATGTGTTCCTTCAAATGCCATGGGCAGATAGGCAGCAATCCTTTAGAAGGTTCTCGTCCCAGAGGAAAGCAGGCGAATCAACTGCCCGGATTCAGGTCCGATCCATCCATCATGGGCATGCGCAATCCGAGACAATGGCCGTCGTAATGCTCCTTCTCCAATTTCTGCAGCGCCGTCCCCGGATAATGCCTTCCTTCTGTCCGGCTGCGGTGGAGCAACTTGTGGGCTTTCCGACAATTTCCTCGCTTGAGTAACCGGTCATCCGGGGCAGCGCGTCGTTGCAAAACGTGATCGTTCCGTCCTCGCTAACGCCAAAGACTACTTCGACAATTGCATGCAGAATGATCTGCTGCTCGGAGTTCAGTTTGTTAGGCACAACGAGTCTCGGGAGCGGCTGCCCCTTACGCTCTCATCGGCAATCGAGCGCTTTTCGTGGAATTCAAACGCTCAGGTCCCTACGACGTGGAAGCGATGGTTAGCTTCATAATGCCGCACTCATGCCTTGACCTCCGGCACGACGCTCAGTCTTCTGCACTGATCCCCTTCAAGGGTTGTCATTTCGAACGAAGTGAGGAATCTGCTTTTCTGTCCCGCTGCATTGTCCTCAGAGGACGAGTGCAACCTGGAACCCAAACGCTCGCACTGAGAGCGAACCGAAAGTGCCGTGGAAAGCGGCCCTTCCATGGCCGAGTAAGACTTGCTAAACCTCCACACGATTACGCGTGAACCGCTGCACGCCCCGCCGCCATACCCTCGCCCTGCCACTTGCGCGCCAGCGTCTCCAACTGGTCCAACACCTTCTCGATGTCCTTCATCCGCTCTGTGATCCCGTACGTCACTCGGGGCGGAATCGTCTGCTCGTAATGCCGGAATACAAATCCAGCCTCCTCCAAGGTACGCAACCGTTCGGTCAAAACGCGCGCCGAAATGCCATCGATATTTTTCTTCAACACGCCGAACCGCATCGGTCCGTTATTGCTCAAGGACCACAGGATGTGTAGTGTCCATGGCCGCGTGAGTAACTCCAGCATCCCGCCAATTGCGCATGGAGAAGGACCTTTCGCTGATCGTTTCATTGTTTTTCGCCCATCCCAATAGATGAGCGGCCGGAGCCCTCAAGTTCCTGCCACCCAACCATCGTCAATTCTTTCGAAAGTTTCCAGATAAATACTAAGTTACTTGAAAGTGCCTACTTTTAAAAGTACTAACAGTTATTTATTGTAACCAAAATCCCGGCGGGCCCATCCAAACGTGTACATGAGGAGGTCTCAATGAAATTACTTCGTATTGATTCCAGTGCCCGCAAGAACTCCGTCTCGCGCCAGCTCACGAGCGAGTTCGTACGATCCTGGCGCAGGGAGCATCCCGGCGGCCAGGTTGCTGAGCGCGATCTCGCAACCACGCACCTGCCGTACATTACGGATGAATGGGTGCAAGCTGTCCATTCTGACCCTGCCGGCCATACGACCGAGCAGAAGTTGGTGCTCGCGACCTCGGATACTCTCATCCAGGAGTTGCGCCAGGCCGACGAAATCGTCATCGGCGCGCCCATGTACAACTTCGCAATTCCTGCGCCGTTGAAGGCTTGGATCGATCAGGTCATCCGCGCGGGCCAGACCGTCCTCTTTCACGAGTCTGGACCGAAAGGGCTCCTGAGCGGAAAGAAAGTTTATGTCATCACTTCGCGCGGAGGAGCTTTCCGTCCCGGCACGCCGACCGAGCGCTTTGACCATCAGGAGCCATACCTGCGTCATATTCTCGCGTTCATCGGCCTAACCGACGTGACCTTCATCCACGCCGAGAATCAGAAGCCGGGCGTGCAGGGCGAGATGGCTCGATCTACGGCGATCACACAGATTCAGCGACTCACAGCCCAGGCTTCCGAGAATGCAGTCCGGTAATCGACAACATCTCAAACCGCTTTGAAAGGAATCACTATGGCAACCGCTTCTACCATCTCGAATCGTTCCCTATCACTCGCTACAACGCAGTCCGCGTCAGGCGTAGTTGTTTTTCTTGGCCGGCTCTTGATCGCGCTGATCTTCTTGATGTCCGGCTTCACTCACTTCTCGAAGCAGACGATCGGATTCGCAGCATCGCAGGGCGTGCCTCTGGCCTCGATCGTCGTGCCCGCCGCGGGACTGCTTGCATTCTTTGGGGGCCTCTCGATCCTCCTCGGATACCGCGCTAAACTGGGGGCCTGGCTCATCGTCATTTTCCTCATCGGAGTTACTCCCATGCACAAGTTCTGGGGGATCGCCGACCCAATGATGCAGCAAACGCAAATGGTCATGTTCATGAAGAACCTGACCATGCTCGGCGGTGCGCTGCTGATCACACAACTCGGTTCAGGCCCATGGAGCCTCGACAGTCGCAACTAAGCCGCCATCTTGTCATGCAGAGCGAGGATTGGTCTTTGCGTTCAGCGCAAAGACCAACTGCAGTCGAAGCATCCCTACCCGCGCTCCGATGCCCCGCGGAAGAAACGACTCCTTCGGGCTCCGGGCAAGAGCGGCGCTCTAGCGCCGCTTCAGCCGCCCGAAAAGATCGGGCTTCAGCCCCTTGACCGGACGCCAAAAAGCCGCCCGATAAAGGGCGGCTCTTTCAAAACAGAAACTCCTACGCCGCGGTTTCGGCAGGCACCGGCGGGACGAACGGTTCATCGTAGCTGCCGCCGTAGATCGAAGGAACCTTCGATCCCATCGGCCGCAGATACGTCGTCAGCTCACCGCGATGGTGGATGCTGTGGTTGTTCAAAAATCCGAGATACAACGCGGCGGGCAGATTGAACACGCCGAAGAAATTGACCGGCGTCAACAACTGCTCCGCTGTCATTTCTTGTATGCGTGCGATGCCGCGCTTCACGTTCTCGTCGTACCACGCCACCACTTCGGCCGAAGTTTGCGGCTTTTGCTCGGGTGTCTCCATGTTGAACTTGAGATCGGCAATTCCATCCAGAAACTGGATGTCGCTATTCGCAATGTGCCACGCCAGTTCCTGCGCCGTGCGGGCGTTGGGATCCGGACGATAATCGGCCTTCTCATCAGGGACGGCGGCAATGACTCGCTTCGTGCATTCTGCTTCGCGAGCGATTCCATCCAGCATCATGGCGCGATAGCCGAGGACAAACTCGGGGTTTAAGCCTTGGGACATATTCGTTCTCCTTTGTGACGGATGTTTTTGTTTCTTCCGGGCAGAAAGGCCAAAGGGCGCGGATCGTTTAGAAAACGCCGCGCCCCTGGCTCGATTTGACGACCGAATTATACTCCGACCGGCTGCTTGCTGCGCACCGGGACCGGAGTCAGCCAGCCGTGCCGGTCACCCTTCTCACCGCGCACGATGGCATAGAACTCCTTTTGCAGTGCCCGGGTAACCGGCCCCATGCCGCCCTTGCCGACTTTGATCCGATCGATTGAACGAATCGGCGTGACCTCCGCGGCCGTACCGGTGAAAAACACCTCGTCAGCGATATACAGCATTTCGCGCGGAATCATCTGCTCGACAATCGAGATGTTTAGGTCACGCGCGATCTGCAGAATCGAATCTCGCGTGATACCCGGCAGCACTGAGTTGCCCAGCGGCGCCGTGATCAACTTCTCGCGATGTACGATGAACAGGTTCTCGCCCGAGCCTTCACTCACGAATCCATTCTTGTCGAGCGCGATGCCTTCCACGTATCCGTTGGCGATCGCTTCCATCTTGATGAGCTGCGAGTTCATGTAGTTCGCGCCCGCCTTCGCCATCGCGGGCAGCGTGTTGGGCGCAAGGCGCGTCCACGACGAAACGCAAACGTCGACGCCATCGCCGTCGGTGGCGAGATACTTCCCCCACGGATAATTGCAGATGTAGACCTCGACCGGGCAGTTCAGCGGATTCACGCCCGCGTCGCCGTATCCGCGAAACACCACCGGCCGGATGTAGCATGGCCACGCGCCGTTATGCGCGATGGTCTCGACCATACCGCGCACCAGTTCATCGCGAGTGAACGCCAGGTCCATGCGATAGACCTTGGCTGAATCGACCAGGCGCTGCATGTGTTCCACGGCGCGGAAAATGGCCGGCCCGCTGGGCAGTTCGTAGCACCGGATTCCTTCGAAAACCGAAGACCCGTAATGGACAACGTGCGACATCACGTGGAGCGTCGCATCGTCCCAGTTAATGAGTTTGCCGTTGTGCCAGATCTTGTCGGTCTTCTGGATGGGCATCAAGACTCCTTACGAAAGTGAATTGCAACGAGGCGGAGTCTTCCTCCGGCAAGGGACATTGAGGCGCGAACCCGACCCACGTTACAGACCATTATATCTGAGGGTGTTTAGCTGCCCGCTTTCTGCTGGCTTCCCAATTCTGTCTGTTTGGGTGGCAGATGGCGAGTGGATGGAGCCTTTTGCTTCAACCTGTTTGATCTAAGTCGCGCTTTGCTTTTCGTGTACACTTCCACGCTAGCGCGAGGGTCAATCACGCCCCGACCCCATGCGACAAGGATTCGTAGCCGCGCGCGGGAGATTTCTGGGGTTCAGTGCGTCGGTCGGTTCCTTGCTGGGTATGGCGATACTCCTCACGACCTGCGCTGGACATCCAACATTTGCGCCGGACGATCCCACGCCCATCCGGCACACTGTTTTCATCATCAAGGAAAACCGCACTTTCGATACCTACTTCGGTGGCTTTTCCCGGGCGGACGGCGCCACTTCCGCCATGACATCGGCGGGCCAGCTCGTCGAATCGCCAACCTTGATGAAGCTGAGTTGTGCAACAGCTGGAACTGCTCTCTCCAGTCAATGGACAACGCTGGAATGAACCAGTTCGATCTGACTACGAACAACCTGGATGCCTATGGACGCATGACCGAACAGCCATTCCAAATTACTGGGCATACGCCGCGCGGTTTGTGTTGGCCGACCGCTTCTTCTCGGCGGTGCACAGTCCCAGCTTTCCCCATCACCTGTTCACGGTAGCGCCCCAGTCCGGAGGCGTCATGGACAACGCCAACGGGTCCACTGGAGAGACGAATTGCGATGGAACTCCCAGCGGAACGGAGCCGGTAATGGATCAGAACGGCACCGTCACCCAGCAGTCGCCCTGCGTTGACCCCAGACTTTGCCAGACTTGCTGCAAGCCGCTGGCATTTCGTGGCGATACTACGGCGGATTGTACGGCGGGATCCTCAGCCCCACCCGCCACATCCGCAACGGACCGCTTTGGCAAAATGCAACGGCGGACCGATCGCAATTCCTGTCTGATGCCGCCGCCGGAAATCTGACAGCGGTTAGTTGGGTACTGCCTCCCGACGGTATGGGGGAGCATCCTCCGGAGAGTGTTTGCCAGGTGCGGAACCCGCTTATCGATAGGCACGAATGGAGTTCTACCGCGCGGTCTTCGTGCTGGATGATTTTGGCGGCTACTTCGACCAAATTTCGCCGCCACAGGTGGACCGTTTCGGATTGGGCCCGCGAGTTCCCCTCCTCATCATTTCTCCCTTCGCCCAGTCCGGTTATGTGTCCCACACGGTATCGGAGCCGTTATCGCTTTTGAAGTTTGTCGAAACGCGCTACCATCTTCGCCAATCACCGCTCGCGACCGCAATGCTAGCGCCATGCTCGACAGTTTCAACTTTAGTCAACCGCCGCAGCCGCCGTTGATACTGCCTCCGGCGTGCGTGTCCACAAGCCCGCCATGTTGTACCCCATCCCTCGGAATACACAGCCTTCGATAACGACTAAGGTCAGGCCGTGGTCGCACGTACTTCGACGTAAAGCTAATGTGGTTGTTGGAGCGGGCGTCCCGGCCGGCTGCCGTTGTTTTTTACTTTGCTTCCCAGCTTCTGTGCCATGCTGAGAGCCATGGCAGAGCGAAGCGAAAGTCGAAACACGCCTGCCGCCAAATCAACTGTTGTGCCCATCGCGAGCAGCATCCTTTTGTTCTCCTCAGCCACTCGCTCCAAGCGCCTTGACTCTCGCCGTGTTCACTCATCACAGTCACTTTGAGACCACCACGACCGGGATGGGAACCACGTACAGTGCCGCCCGGATGCTCCGCACGATCGCGGCGTTCGCCGCTTGGGCGACAATTTCGATTCGCCCGAGCATTTTCCACAAGAAAATCCTTTCCCGTGTGCTCGCATGCCCAACCATCGCAAGCAAGAAGAGAGTCAGCCGCCCGAGCAGCACCTAACTTCTTTATCCGCAAGATTTTGCGCAGATTAAAGCCCGACTACGCCGAATAAGTTCTTTGAAATCAAGATTATCGCGCAAGCGATCAAGAAGGAGAGAACAACAAAAATCCCCACTTCTTGTGCATACCCCGCGGGAGAAATGGGGCACCCAGCACACGGACATTAATGAGCGCCAGACGACGGGACTGGGTCTAGCGAAGCTTGCACTGTGGCGCTCGGGAGTTCGTCGCCGCGGAAGTAACGCGGGTCCCTTGATCCTTCTTTAAAGTTTGCGGACTTCATTTCCGGCATGGCCGTGAACGGCTTGGAGTAGTCGTTGGCGGCGTTCCAGAACAAGAATCCTACGCCACCTTTTTCTCTGGCGGTTTCCACCTGAATCTTGATGTATTCGGGCGAGTAGGTCCTGGTGCGCCAGTGGAAGGCTTGCAGCCAGGGGCGGATGACGACTCCGCTGCCCTTGGTGATGAGTTCGAAGCGGTCCATGGATTCGCCGATGAAGTGGGCGGGCTCGTCTCCCGGGTGCGCGATGCCGTCCATGCCGAAGAAGTGCGAAGGATAGATCATCGGCGAGAGGACGTCGCAGTATTTCGCCATCTGGATGATGTCTTGTCCCGTGTGCGAGAGGTCGACTGGGCGTTGCCAGGCCATCACGCCGAAGACATCGAGCGACAGAAGAACGCCGGTCGGGCGAAGCTCGGAGTAGGCGCGTTTGAGGAATGCGGCGATTACGTCGGAACGTTGCGGGCCGCGGACTTCGGGCTTCGGGCTTTGGGCTTTCGGCGTATTCGTTCCGGCCTTTGATTTCGATACCGTTGACCGCTGGGGCGCCGCTGCCTGAGGTACGGTCCCTCCGTCGGCTTTCGCCGAGGTCAGGATGACATCGTCACTGGGATCTTTGGCGTCTTTGGATTCTTTGGTCGCATCTGGCGCCGGTTGCGGTTGATCTTTTTGGAAGACGAACATGGCGTCTTTCTGGTTGCCTTCGGCGGGGAAGCGGACGTAGTCGAACTGAATCTCATCCACACCTAACCCCGCTACATATTTGGCTAGGACGATGTCGTAGTCCTGCACTTTGGGGTTCGAGGGATCGGTCCAGACGAGCTTACCGTTTTCGCGCCACGCGGTGTGAGTCGCACGTGACTGGACCGCGAGTTCGGGATGCTGTACGACCAGACGCTCGTCGCGGAAAATCGCGATGCGCGCAATGGCGTGCATGTTCAAGCTGTGCAGGAAGTGCACGAGCTTGGGGACGTCGCGAACGTAGACCGGATGCTGGCCGAGTAGTGGATGTTCGAAGGGAATCGTCACGCTGCCGTCGGAGTCTTTGATATCGAAGACGACGGCATTGCCGCCGACTTCATGCCAGTGCTTGATCACGCGGATGCCATGATCGCTACCGGCCATGAATCCAGTGAGATAGATGGCACGGACTTCGAAATCTTTCGCGACGGGGATCGTCTTCTCGGTGACCGGACCGGGGATGATGCCGGGGATGATGATCTGCTCGTTGTTCTTGAGAATGTTCGAGCCGTCCGACTTGTGATTGACGGAGCGGATCGCTTCGGCCAGCTCGGAGGACGTGAGGTAGGACGTCCGGCTGAGATAGCGGTGGGCGATCGTTGGAATGGCTTCTCCGCGCTTGGCGGTGTAGATCTCGGTGCCGGGGGCAGGGATCAGGGCCGGAGGCGGAGTGGTCTTGGACACGCTCACGCTGGCAGGCTGCAATTGCGCCTGTGACTGCGAGGCAACGGCCGGTTTTGCGGCGTGATTCGTCTGGGCATTGGCGAGGCTGTTGGCAGAATGCGGTGCTAGAAACCAGGCGGCTAAGGCGAAAAGAAGACAGAAAAATCCCGTGATGATGCGTACAGACGAGTGACGCAAGCGAATCCTCCCCCCGTTACAGATCGATAGTAGCCGCCAGTGGGGAGGCCTGCTAGTTACGTGTGGAGTAACACGGTTGGGGGCGGGAAGTTGTTGAGTGCGGGCGGGCGCTGAAGCCCGGTCTCTTTTCGTGCGCATGACGCGGCGCTTAAAGCGCCGCTCTTCCGGGTGGCGGATGCACGTGAGGTGGTGCATGGAATCGCGTGACGAATGGGCGCGCTGGAGAACGGGATGGGATGGTGAATGCGTTTGCGTAACCGGCGAACGTCGGAGTGGAGCGATTGGGAGTGGGTGGGATCTTTCGACTACGTGGCCGTTCGCTTCGCTCGCGTCCACTCCGGTCAGGATGACAATTTCATGACGAAACCAAGGCTACAACTTCCCGGCTGCGAGGTCTGACTTGAGGTCACTGGGTTAGCAGGAAGGGCGCCCGCTCCACACGAGAGACGGCGGTACACGTTCCTTCCTTGATGGTGCAAAGTATTTCTCACTGGTTCTTAGAGACCGTCGGATGGGCTGTTCGGAATGTGGATGAGGGCGGCCTAAATTAGCGGATTGTAAGGACTTCTGTAAGTTGCGGATTGCACACTAGGCATGGCTAGCCGCTTGCTCATTTAGAAAGCAACCGGTCGCGTCACAGATTCTGAAAGAAGGTGGGGCCTTCCAGAATAGGGGTCGAAGCGGGGGCTGGTGACCCACGAAGTCCGGCAATACATCCAAAAGAGCCTAGACGGCCGAAAGGGAATGTCCGGGGTAGCGGACAGTATCTATGAGAACGAATCTCGCTACAGTGCTCGATCCGAACCGTCGCAGCAACGATGCAGGGGAATTTGAAGCCGCCCTTCGCCGCCGGATTGTGGGACAGGATCAGGCGGTTGAGAAGGTCGTAGAGATTTATCAGATGTTTCTGGCGGGCCTGAACGCGCCGGGGCGTCCGGTGGGGAATTTGCTGTTTCTGGGGCCCACCGGATCAGGCAAGACGCGCGTGGTCGAGGCCATGGCCGAGGCGCTGTTCGGGGATTCGCGGGCGTGCATCAAGATCGATTGCGCGGAGTTCCAGCACTCGCACGAGATTGCGAAGCTGATCGGATCGCCTCCGGGATATCTGGGACACCGCGAGACGCATCCGTTGCTGACGCAGGAAGCATTGAATCAGTGGTTCAGCGAGAAGCTGAAGCTGTCGATTCTCCTGTTTGACGAGATTGAGAAGGCGAGCGACTCCCTGTGGCAACTGCTGCTCGGAATTCTGGACAAGGCGACATTGACGCTGGGCGATAACCGGCGGGTTGATTTGTCGCAGTGCATCATTATTATGACCTCGAACCTGGGAGCGGGCGAGATGATGAATCTCGTCGATGGCGGATTCGGATTTGCCCCGAAGGTGGTTGAGGTCGACGAGTCGTTCGACGACAAAATCCAGCGGACGGCGGTCGAGGCGGCGCGGCGCAAGTTCACGCCGGAGTTCATGAACCGCATCGACAAGACGGTGGTGTTCAAGACGCTCCGCGATGAACATTTGCGGCAGATTCTTGATATCGAACTCGGCATGGTGCAGCAGCGCGTGCTGATGGCCGCGGGTACGAATCAGTTTGTATTCAACTGCACGACAGCGGTGAAAGAGTACTTGCTGAAGGAAGGAACCGATCCGCGATATGGGGCGCGGCACTTGAAGCGCGCGATTGAGCGGAACCTGGTTTTCCCTCTGGCAAATCTCGTTGCGACAGGACAGGTGAGATTGGGAGATTTCGTGCGCATCGACATGGCTTCTGAGAACCAGATGATTTTTGTGAAGGAAGCCGAGAACGCAATGGCTCCGATGCTGCTGGAGCGGTATGGAGCGGCGGCGGCGAATCCGCCGACCACGCGGGCTGCGCGGACTGCGGTAAACAATCGCCGGGATTTTGGGGCTCCGTCGCCGGGGGTCGCAGAGAGTAAATAGCTCTGAGCTTTAAGCTAAGAGCTTCGAGCTAGAACCGACAACTTTTGCCTTCTCGCTTGATCCGCATCTCGCGAGTCGTATCTCAACGGCGCCGGGCCCTTCCGGCGCCTTTTTTTTGGCAGTGCATTACGGGCGTGCTCCGGGGGGCTTCAAACAGTGGCAAGTTTTCTGTGGAGGTGGGGCGATATGAGTCGTGTTTTGGAGGTGGTGTTTACGGTGGCGGCGGTGTTGATTCTGGCGGTTGGCCTTTGCGCGCAGACTGGGGAGACGCTGTATAGCTTTTCTGGAGGGTTGGATGGCGCGAATCCGTTGTCGAGCTGACGATGGATGCGTCTGGAAACTTGTATGGCACGACGCAAGTTGGCGGCGCTTATGGCGCGGGAGAAGTGTACGAGTTGAGTCCGGACGGCCGTTTTGTACAGTTTCACGGGAGGAACTGATGGAGCGAATCCGGCGTACGCAGATGTGATTTTCGATAAGGCCGGGAATTTGTACGGGACAACGTACGGTGGGGGAGCCTACGGCGTGGGGACCGTGTTTCAACTGAAGCGCGGAAGTGGCGGACTGTGGACTGAAAGTGTGATCCACGCATTTGATGTGACGACGGGGAGTACTCCGGTCGGAGGCCTGGTGTTTGACAGCAAGGGAGATCTGTTCGGGACCACACAGGTTGGCGGAGCGTACAAGGTGGGCGCGGTCTACATGCTGCAATATTTGGGAAAAAACAAGCGGACGCCGCGAGTCATTCATAACTTCACCGGCGGCGCGGACGGAGGGTATCCGTACGCAGAGCGGTTGATCTTCGACAAGGTGGGCAACTTGTATGGCACGACGCAGGGCGGTGGAGTGAATAATTGGGGCGTCGTCTTCAAACTCTCCCAAAGCAGTAAGGGATGGAAGGAGCAGGTGCTTTATCAGTTCAATCCGGGGGTGGAGTCGAATCCGTTCAGCGGGCTGGTAATGGACGGGGCTGGAAATTTGTACGGAACATGTGCGAATGGGAACGGCACCACAACACTGGGATCGGTGTACGAGCTGAAACCCAGTGGTGGAGGCAAATACACGGAAAGCGACTTGTATCTGTTCACCGGGAAAGATGGGCAGTTTCCGGAGTCACCATTGGTGCGCGACAAGGTGGGAAACTTGTATGGGACGACTCTGCAGGGTGGAACCAGCAATGTGGGAGTGTGTTTCAATTGAGTCAGTAAGTTGCATCGGGGTTTAAAGGGCGCCTTCCTTTATTGTCCTAAGCGGAGAGGGTAGGGATGCTTCGGCTACGCCGCGAGTACGCTTCGCTGGTCGCGGCTTCACTCATGATCACAAGAGACGAAGTCGAATGAGCGGATCCTTCGACTGCGGTTGCTCTTCACGCTTATTGCGCAAAGAACAATCCTCGCTCAGGTGACAAATGCTTTTTAGTGCCGTCGTGAATTCCTACTACTTGGCGCGGTAGACCGTTTTGCCGGCGACCATGGTCCACAGGACTTTGGTGTCGCGCATTTCTTCAGGGCTTACGGTCAGGACGTCGCGATCCAACAGAACTAGGTCAGCTCGCTTGCCCGGGGCGATCACACCGATTGAATCTAGATTTAGTGCCTTCGCCGAATTGCGCGTGTAGGCGTAGAACATCGCTTCGCGGGGCATCGCCTGGCTCGGGTCGAGGACTCCTTCGTCTCCTTTTCTGGTTTCCGCCTTATAGATTGCCTGGAAAATATTTGCTGTTGAGACCGGCCAGTCGCTGGCTCCGGAGATGATGCCCCCGTTGTCGAGGATGGAGCGGGCCGGATATTGCCACTTATAGATTTCGGGATCGATGTAGGGCTTGAGGATTTCGATCGTGTCGTTGGAACCCTCGGCCCAGTACAGCTGGAACGCGCTGATGACGCCAAGCTCGCGGAAGCGGGGAAAGTCTTCGGGGCGGACAAACTGTTCATGGGTGAGTGTGTCAGGGAGATGGGAATCGCCGTTAGCGGCGCGGGCTGCGGCAATGCCGTCCAGCGCAGCTTTGACTGCGCCGTCGCCGATCGCATGGACGTGGATGATGAGGCCGGCTTTGTCGGCGGCGATGCAGAGCTGGTTGAAAGTTTTTTGATCGAAGAGGAGTTCGCCGTTGCGCCCGGTGTTTTTGTAGGGCTTGGTCAGGTGTGCGGTTTGCGACGGGAATTCAGCGACGCCGTCGGCGAAGATTTTGATTCCGGTGACGTGCAGGTGAGGGATGTTCCCGTAGGTTGCTTGCTGTTTGCGGACGAAGGCAAGTTCGCCTGTCGGATCTTTAGCGAGAACCCGAGGGAAGGCATCGACTTCTGAATCGAGTTCTCCCCGGTCGGCGAGCATCTTGTAGGCTCGCAGAGAATTTTCGGGAGCGCTGGGTTCAAGCCAAGCGGTGATGCCGAGGCTGTAGTTGTAGTTGAGAGCAGCGCGTCCGGCGGCGAGGATTTCGGCGTCGGTGGGCTGGGGCATCAAGCGATCGACCTTTTCCTGGCCGGCGTCGACGAGGAATCCGGTGGGCTGGAAACTGCTTTTGTCGAAGCCGAAGTAGCTGCGCTGGTCAGCGTTGAGCGACTTCAGGTAGTCGGCTGTGATGCCGGCGCGTTGAAGCATGGCGCGATTCGCCCATGCGGTGTGGCCGTCCATGCCTCGGAAGATTAGGGCCTGTTTTTCGTAGGATCCGGTGCTGAAGTCCTGGTTGAGAGTGTCGGTGTGCGACCAGAATTTCAGCGCCAGGCCGAGAATTTCGAGGATGTCTCCGTGCATGCCGCGCTTGGCCTTTTGCGCCTCGGCGACGAAGGCTTGGAGTTCGGGGAAGGTGCTGACTTTTTCGGTGGCGTCGGCGTTCGTGAGGTTGAAGCCTCCGTCGATGGAGTGGCTGTGAGAGTCGATGAATCCGGGAAAGAGAGGTTTCCCTTCGAGATCGGTGCGGGTAGCGTTGGGGGCGGCTTTCTCGACTTCGGGAAGGGTGCCGACAGCGAGGACTTTTCCATCGCGGATGGCGATGGCTTCGGCATAGGGATTCTGCGAGTCGGCGGTGAAGATTTTCGTGTGGTAGAGGATTTGGTCTTGCGCGGAGAGAGTAGCTGCGAAGAGGAGGATTCCCAGGGTTCGTCCCATAAGGCACCTTTCTGGTTTGGTTGTGACTGAAGGAAAATAATATACACGCGCGAAGGGTCACGGGGGCTAAACCCGGTTCATTTTGCGGGGTGACGCGGCGTTGAAAGCGGCGCTCTTCCACGGCGGCTTGCGCAGCGGTGGTGAATTGGGCGCGCATTCCAGGGTTCGTCTTCCCCCTTTTGGAAAACTGCATTGGTGGGGCAGCGGTTCGTTACGTCCTTCGGATGCGCGAAGGCGCGCGTCTCAGGACGACAAGGGTGTCGGCTAATGCCTCAACGACTGACCTCCCTCGAGCCATAGCATTGTTGCGGCTGCGCCGCGGCTGTCGTTTCGCTTGGTCGCGGTTCCGCTTCCGCATGAGATGGGATCCGGGAGGTCAACGGCAGCGCTGTTGGGCGCCTGCTCCCCATTGCTTCACATTGAACATCAACCAAACACGCGGCTCAGCTTTCGCTGGTTCGCGTGCGGACGAATGCGTCCCCCCGACATGGGCAAAAAAGCGGCCCGGGAGGAATCCGGGCCGCACGGTTGCTCGGTAGTGCGGGGTTAGAAGGTGAGTTGTGCTCGAATCTGGAGGGCGCGAGGAGAAGCGTCCGCTCCAAGGAACGAGCCGAAGATGCTGGTGGGCGTTGAGACGGTGCGGACGCTGTATCCGAACTGCGGGTTGGTCAGATCGGCGACTGGTTGATCGAAGTTGGGATGGTTGAGGATGTTGAAGGCCTGAGCGCCAATCTGGAATTCCGCTCCCTCCCACTTGGGGATGCGGAAGCTCTTCATGATGGTGAGATCTGTGTCGAAGTAACTCGGACCGTAGATTTGGTTGCGGCGCGAATTTCCGAATGTACCGATTCCACCGGGGACGATCGGTGAAGTGAATTGCGCCGCTGTCATGCAGGCGGGAGTTATTTTGAAGTTGTTGAAGATGTTTGAAGAGCTGCAGCTCAGGGGTCCGACTGCGGTGTTGGCGAAGATGTCCAAGCCCAAGGCGGGACCGTAATTGTATGAAGCTAGAGCAGAGGTGGAAGTCCCGTCGAAGGCGGTAAAGGGATATCCGCTGTGCGCGAATAGCGTGCCGGAAACGACCCAATCGGCGAGAATGTCGAGCGCCTTGTTTTGCAATCTCGGCGTATGCCAGACATAACTGATCGTCCCATATTTGCGGGAGTCGTAGTCAGCATTGCCGTAGTTATACTGACGCAGGTTAAAAGGATTCTGCGGGGCGAGAATGCTGGCGTTGGTGTCGAGACTGAAGGGGAGGAATCCTCCGTTGGAAACGTCGTCAAGCGCATGACTCCAGGTGAATGAGGCCTGCACCTGAAAGGTCTGCGACATAGTGCGCGTGACGGATGCGGTCACGCCGTTGTAATTCGAGGTGCCGTTGTTGCCGGCTTCGGTGATAGTGGCAAATCGAGGATCGGGTACGGCGGAAGGAAGTCCGGCGAACGATGTGACGCCCAGAGCTGCAGCGCAGGATGCATTGCAGAAGGCATTGAGCCCGGGATTAAGGACCGTAAGATCAGACCCGTGATTTCCCACGTAGTTCAACGAGAATGACATCTTGCTTCCGATGGGTTGCTGAACCTCGAGATTCCATTCCTGGTATCTGGGGTAGCGGATATTGCGGGCCGCACTGGTGAAGGTCGGGGGACTGAACGCGGGAACCGCGGCGGAGATCTGCGCGAGATTGAGTCCGGAATTGAATCCGGAGACGAAGGCGGCATTGGAGGCTGCAGCCAGCGAGGAAGCGTTGCCGGCAACTCCGGGAGCAAATGGGCCCGTGGTCACGAATGTATTTCTCGCGGGAGAATTGCTGTCGAAGGAACTTACGATGGTGCCGGGGAAAACATCGGCAAACAGCCCGACGCCACCGCGAACGACAGTTCCACGATGACCGAAGGGCTGCCAGGCAAAGCCCACGCGCGGTTCCCACGCGACTCCCTGGTACGACGAGAACGCCTGATGACGACCACTGGTGATGACCTGGTTGTAGGGCTGAGCCGGATCGTGGCTGATATCGAGGAACGAATCCGTGAGGCGTGCGAAGCAGTTGGTCTGGCAAACCGGATTGGAGTTATGCTCGGCGCGCAACGAAAGCGACAATTTCAAGTTGGAGAGAATCGACCATTCATCTTGGGCATAAAGGCCAAGGCTGTAAAGCGAGACTGGCTGAGTGGGGCGAGTGGCAAAAGACTGCTGAAAGACATCGGCCATGCCGTTGAAGAAGCTCGACTCGGTGGCGAATTGGGCGAGTGGGATCGTAGCGCTGAAGCCGCCGGGTGCAAAGTCGGTGATATCGTTGCGCCGGAAGTCCGCGCCGAACTTCAGGTTGTGTCTGCCTTTTTGCCAGGCATAGTCGTCGGAGATCTGATACTGAGTGACGTTGCGTCCTTGCGGCCAGGACGAATAGAACGTAGTGCCGGGTGAGGGACTACCTGGCGACTCAAACTGTCCGCCTGCAAAAAACAAATCGTAAGGCATGAGCTTGATGGCCGCGCTCAGGCTGGGCGGAGCGAAGATGGCACTGTACCAGGAGCCGGCCAGAATGAATTGGTTTACGGCGTTCGCGCCGACTTGGTGTGTCTCCTGGAACTGGCCTTCGTATTGAGGCTGAGTGCTCTGCGCGTTGAGGAGATGGCTGAGCGGGTCGGTGATGCTGGCCTGCAGTCCGTGATCGGTGCGGAAGTGAATGAAAGCGCGATCACGTGTGCCGATGTTCTGATCAACACGCGCCGTCATCAGCCATTCGGTCGTGAGATTGGAGATATTGGATTGGAACTTCAAAGCGCACGGAGCGCCGCCGGCGAGCGTGACGGAGCCGTCGCACCCGCCGCCGGGCAGGCTGTTGGTCGCGCGCGCCGCTCCGGGAGCGGAGTTATACAGGTTAAAGATGCTGTTATAGAAGGGAATTTCGGCAGCGTTACCGTTGCTGGCGAGATTACCGAGAGTGGCGGTCTGGAATTGCGGACTCGGAATATTGACGGGCTGTGAGGTTGGAATCAGCAGTCGTAGGCCTTCGGTATCGACAAAGAAAAATGTTTTGTCTTTGACGATGGGCCCGCCGAGCGACGCGGCCCACTGATTCGCGTTATCGAAAGCGCGAGGAGTCCCGCTATTGTTGGCGAACCAGTCGTTGGCGTTGAGCACACGGCCATTCCAGAAATACTCGGCATTGCCGTGGAACTTATTGCTGCCCGCCTTGGTGACATAGTTGATATTGGCCCCCGCAAAGGTTCCGTATTCTCCTGTGTAGCCGTTGTTAACGACCGTGGCCTGTTGAATGTCGTTCGAGCCAAGCAGAAGGTTGGTCGCGCCGGAGTTACTTAGATTCAGGAACGGATCGTTCTCGTTCATGCCGTCGACGGTGAACAGGTTTGAGGTGGCGGAGATTCCGTAGGTGGCGCTGTTGCCGTAACCTCCCTGCGAGTTCATGCTGGCGCCGGGAGCCGTCTGCACGTAGTAAGTCAGGTCGTTCCCGGGATTTGGAATGTTGGAGACGATCTCGGGACTGATGTTGGCGGAGACGTTCCCATTATCGGTTTGAATCGCAGTGGATTGGCCACTGACTTCTACGGTGGTGGTGGCACTGGCAATCTGCATTGTGAGATTTACAGTGCTGGCCTGGCCAACGGAGACGTTCACATTCTGTGTGCCGCCTTGAAACCCTTGAGACGTAGCAGAAACGGTGTAGCTGCCCGGATTCAGCAGATGAAAGCGATAAGCACCGGTGCTGTTCGTGGTTGCGGTTTGAGTAGCGCCGGTGTCGTTGCTCTTCAGGGTGACTGTTGCATAGGCGATGGCAGCGCCACTCGGATCCGCCACGGTGCCGCCAACGTCGCCGGATGTCAGCGACTGTGCGAGAGATGTAGACGGGATGAGCAAGAAGCAGGCTGCAACTAACGTCAAGGCGAGCCTGAACGGGATTACGCATGACTTCATGGGGAAACTCTCCTGGAAGCAAGAACTTGAGACGGGCCGGCGAGAGGCGGTTTCTGGCGGAACGCCGCCGGCGCAAATATTGAACACACGTACGGTTAGTGACATCGCCAAACTACTAAGAGCGGAGAGTGCTACGGACCGTGTCGGGAACCGAGCAGTGTGGGCGGAGAGGCGGGACGAGAAGCGGAGGGACCGAACCCGCTAAATAGCGTTTTTTTACTTAAGGCTGTTGAGTAATTAACACAATGATCGTTGAGCCGGACAAAACACGGTATCCAGTCGTTGCTGTATTGTCGGGTGGTAATGCCGCTGATGTGTCGATGTTTATGTTGAGGGCGGGATTTAGACGAAGGTAGGGATCCTGCGGCAGCGGTCGTTCTTCGCGCTTTGTGCAAAGAACAATCCTCCACGACATGGATTGATGACGAGCTATGAGGACCCTAGTTCCTAGTGGCGTGGCGGTTTTGTAGCACGAAGAACGCGAGGGTCAGCAGGGCGAACAGCGCTAGACCACTCCACAGATTGACGAGCGGATGAAGCCAGGTCTGAAGAAGCGAGATGCTGACGGCAATGAAGCCGATGACTGATCCCCACAGGCCGAGTGGGGAGCGCAGGGGGAGAGCGGCGATTTCGGCGGCGGAGCGCAGGCGGCGAAAGTTGATGTGCGCGAGCAAGGAGACCAGCCAGGAGAGGATCATGCCTGTGAAGGCGGCGCCGAGCATGTAGCGGAACGCGTTTTTCGGGGCGAAGAGAATCACCGCCAGGGCGAATGCCATTCCAATCGAGGAGTGCAGGACCGCATTTTGCGGTGAGCCTTCGTGATTGAGATGCCCGAGGCTGGCGGGGGCCCATCCGGTGCGGGCGAGTGAGAAGATCATGCGCGAAGCGACGTAGAGGGTCGCGTTGGCGCCGGAGAGCGCGGCCGTGAGGACCACGAAATTCATGATGCCCGAGGCGTGCGGAATGTTCACCGAGCGGAACGTGGTGACGAAGGGGCTCTCGCTGACCCCGGCGTGATTCCACGGCATGATGCCGACAAGGATCACCATGGCACCTACGTACACGCAAGCGAGAGTAAGGAAAGTGATCCAGACGGCGGGTGGAATTTCTTTCGACGAACGCGTTTCGGCGCTGGTGATGGAGCCCATCTAGACCCCGCCGAAGCTGGTGACGGCCTAGGTGAGGGCGGCGATCGTCGCCGCTCTCTCCTTCGGACTGAATCGAGCGTGCGTTGTGGGCAGCGTCGGGCCGTGG
>Ga0126371_10000402_pt1 | contig 35146 bp, 27 predicted proteins | sample PanSoiMetaPlot_4_FD_110145 | JGI IMG/M metagenome (GOLD analysis project Ga0126371, IMG submission 110145) | Tropical forest soil microbial communities from Panama - MetaG Plot_4 | ecosystem: Environmental > Terrestrial > Soil > Tropical forest > Bulk soil | place: Panama | collected 2016-02-17
CTAGCGAGATAAACTGTCATTTAATGTCAGGTACTAGCGCACTGGGCTTCGCTACGGCGGAACCGCGAAGCGTTTGTGACCATCAACGCAGAAACAGCGCCAAAGACGCGAAGCCACGGAAGAGCGGCGACCGCTTCATCTTGTGTAGCGAACAGGCCAAAAAGAACTTACCACGGGTAGGTCGGCCTCCTGGACGTCGGGATGGTCGGCGATCGGCACAATAAACATGCAGCGCCCTTCGCTGAACAAGAGGTAGGCACAAAGCCACGGTGGCCTATCATGTGAGTCCGACGGGTCGAAATTCACGAGGCCGACAACAAGGACTATCGGGGAATGTCAAATGCGCCGAAGCGACGCCCCAAACGCGTCGTCTGGAGCCGACACATTACACGGCGGGAAACGGCCGCAGCCGTCATCACCTCCAGAACGAATTGTACCTAGCTTTTCTTATAATCGCTAGGGTTGAAACCGCTTGGCTGAGTTGCGGCGACCGCGGCGCTCGTTGTGTCCGGTGCAAGACATGTCGCGTGCCTGCCCGGAGTGTATGCACGGCCCGGCAGGCAGGACGGCCCCGCGATGAATGGCGGCGTTAGACGTTTTTCAGGTCGTCACGTCGGATTCTTCCGACGCCATTTCACCATGTCCCTATGTGACGGCGACGCCTTTCGTCGCTTCGGCTCTCGCTTCAAGTCTACGGTCTCGAATGCGACGTGGAGAAGACGGCAGACCGCCTTTGATCGATTGGGCATGTCGTCTTGCCGCCGGCGCCAAACAGGCCCGCCCAGGCTATCTGTCAAGCCGAGCGCCCTTAGCTCACTGGCCACATCGTTCGCAGGGTCCGAGAAATCGCTGTAGCCATTTCGGTTCGATAAAAGCGGAATTGGTCACAGTTTCATTGCAAGCCTCGTTCAAATTTGTATCTGGCCAATGGTGCCCTCCGAGCGATCACCGGCCAACAACAGCACGGAGCGGCACTCTTGCAGATGGTGGCAACGCATTTGCTCATAGGGTGGCGGACTCGATGTGCGGAGCTCTAAGGGATTTTGATCAAAGAGAAGATGCAGGGTGGCCGACAGGTTGAAATTGAGACCGTTGGCTCACGGTTGGCCGGGCGGCATATTTCAGGATAGAAATGCCATTAATCAACCGGAGAGGGAATCGCATCGGGGCTGTATATGGTAGCACGATTGGTTTTTGATCTCATCAATGACATCCTTAGTGAACTTCTCCAGGCGGTACAAAGCGATTTTGAGCTGCATCCACCCGCCGTTCCTGTCGAATTGGGTGCCGAGGTTGTGCATTTTTGAAGACGCCGACAATGCTTGCCCGGGGCGCTGATTCTACGGAGTTGTGATCTAAAAGATCATCCGCTATTTCGGTAGACGAGAGCTGTCACTAGCGGTAAGTAGCCGCAAGGGAGAGCGGTGAGCACAACAGATACTGTTAGAATTGCGCCACAAGCTCGACGACGATTCCATTAGTTTGTTGCACGAAAAATCGCTGCAGACCAGATTGACTTTCATTTAGGCAGGCATCATATTTTACTTCCCGGCGCAGAGCATCGGTCGGGCAAGGTTGGATTACACTGAAGGCGGGTGGTTGCTTTGAGGCTGCCCGCCCTTCTTGTCAGCCGCCAACTGTGATGTCACTTTCCTTTGCTTTCCCCGTCGCAAAATCAGACTCGGACATACTAGTTGAATAGTAGGACGTGCGCGGGTTGCGGCGTCAACGCAGTAACGTCTGACGTTGTAATCTGACGGCAGCCGGGACGGACCGAAAAAATGCCGCGTCGCCGGCGACGAGTCGTATGTCTCCATCGTTGGGGTGAGACAAGCAATGGAGCGCCAGTGAAATGGAACAGACTTGGGTGATCGTCGTCGCCTTGTAACGGAGTGGCACCTTGGTGTGGTTCGCAATCTAACCGGGCGATCGATGAGGAACTGCGCGGATTTGGATGTACTTCTGGCACCGTGATGGCGATGCCTGAGCCAAGGGGCGAAGGGCACGATCGAGCGGATTGTCCCGGCATTCGAGGCGGGGCCGGGACTTTCCGGAAGTCCGCATGAAGTCCGGTACTTTGCTGGCGAAATCAGGCAAGCAATGATGTTGTGGCGCATACTCCTTGGAATCACGAAACTCGCAGCGGAAGAGCAAGCACCGCGACGAATTTAAAAGTGAGGGAATTCAGGTTCTCGATAAAACATAGTTATCTCGCCATGACGAGTCCGCAAGATTTCAGCCGATTGTCACGTGCTGCCGGTATTAGGGAGACTTTTTAGTTGCGTCGAATTTAGGTATGACTGCGGCACGAGCGAAATCGGCTAGCGAATGCGACGAGCCCCGAAGTGCTTCGGCGCGGCCTTAACAATGGCGCAGACCGACGCAGTTTTTTGCACCCTATTCCTTTTCGTTCGCCGAGACGGCTTCGCTGAGACGTACGCCGACCGCCCGAACCAAGAAGCAACGGAGCTGCGTGGCGGTGTTTCCTGGTTGCCGCTATTTGATGTCGTGGACCGCCTACCGCACTGTTAGATATCGCATTGGCTACGATGCAAAGTTGCGTCTACCCAATAACCTAGGTCAGACTCGCTTGATAGATAGGACGTCGAAAGTCTTCGCAATGCAGTCGACGGCGAGGTCATATGTGCTCAGCGAAACGCTGGCAACAAGCGCATCTACAATGGCAAGCTCAGCGATGCGACTGGTCATCGCCTCGGTGCGAAACCGTGTTTCCCGCGCCATGGTGGTCAGGACGATGTCGGCATGTGCCAACAGCGGCGACTTTCCATAGTTCGTGATGCAAATCGTGGTCGCGCCCGCCCGCTTGGCAAGTTGAGTCGCTGCCAGCGTTTCGTGTGTGCTTCCAGAATGCGACACCGTAATCGTCGTAACCCCGGGCCCGGTCAGGGACGCACTGATGGCTTGCACATGCGAGTCAACCACGACGTTTGATGCAATGCCGACCCGCAATAGCCGGTAGTTCGCGTCCTCCGCGACCGGCGCGGCGCTGCCGATTCCATAGACCTCGACACGTTTGGCGCCGACGATCGCACGGACGGCGCGAACCATAGCAACGTGATCCATAACGCTCAACGTATCTCGAAGCGCCTGGATATTGCTTGCGAATATCTTTTCCGTGACGATCTGCGTACTGTCCGTTCGCTCAAGATCCTCATGGATTAGCTGGACGGGCTCAACCAGATCGCAGGCCACCGCTAGCTTGAGTTGCTGGAACCCCCGCAGACCTATACTCTGGCACAGGTTAATAACGCTTCCTTCGCTGGCATCTGCTGCTTCTGCAACTTCGGTGACCGACATTTGGACGACCGCGTGCGCGTGGTCGACGATATAGCCGGCGATGCGGGCAGCCGCGGGAGGCAGCGTAGACCGCAGCGCGTCGAGGCGCGTCAAGATGCCTCGAGGCTGCGCCGCTCGTTGCGGGCCCGCGACGGACGAATTTGCAAGAGTGGCTGGGTCTTCGCGCAACCGCCGATTTTTCGGCATCGCCGCGTCCTTTCCGCTTCGGATTCCAAAGAATGCTATTGTGCGGAGGCCTCAATCAATAGAGGAGTTTGGTCGAATGAGTCTCGTCCACTTGTACTTGAACCACGCTTTCCTGCCCATTGTGTCCGGTACGCGAGCGGCCGGCAACTCTCACAACGGGGCGAAGCCGCGATGAAACTTTCAGGGCTTGCCGACACCCCTGGTGGAGCGAGCAGTAATGCCGGTGTCCTGGCTGGAGCATCATAGCGCGTTAGACGCCAAACCAGCCTTCGTCGACGTGATGAAGCATGGATACAACGCCTTCGCCGAGCCGAGAATTCTCCATCAGTTCGATACCAGTTCTGTTGCTCTGCCCGCTCCGTCAGCTTTGCCCCTGCCGCGCCAGACCACTTATGTAGCCCGAATGAGTTGGCCGCAGCTTCCCAACCACAAATGTGGCCAGGTGAAAATATCTCAGTTTTATATCTCATGAAACTGCGATTTTTTCATATTTCCGTCACCCGCGAGGCGTACGCTGCCCGATGCTTGGCGGTCATGGGGGTTGCTTTGGCCGCTGACGCATCAGCTCGGGCCATCGAGGAGGTCGTCGTGGAGGAAGATCGACGTACTTTTTTCAAAGTCGCAGCGGGCGCAGTCGGTGTGGCACTCGCGGCCAGCGCCCAATCAAGATCCGTCGCCTTGGCTCAAGTCACCATGGGCAACATTCCGGAACCGGGCGCTGCGAAGGGCCCGGTATTAGCTTTGCGCGCGCGGGGGAAAAGCGGCCATCGCTTCGTGTGGATGGGCGACTGCTGCTCAGGGCGCCCAGGTGAGCGCAATGAGCGCAATTTTGCGGCAATCAATAAGGTGCTGCAAATGCTCAATCCGATGCCAGAGGACGTCGTTTTTCTGGGAGACAATATCTCCGGCTACACTGCCGATGAGGTCGAGCTTCGTTCGCAGTGGAAATACTTCCTGGAGAAGGAGTTCAACTTTCTCGACCCGTCCATTCCTGTCCATCACATCACCAGCAATCATAACACCTATAGCCCCATGGCGGAAAAGGTATTCCGCGATGTATTCCCGAATCTTCCCAAGAACGGCCCGGTCGAGCAGACCGGCTTGTCATACTGGCTGCGGGATGGCGATCTGCTGCGGGTGATGGTGAACACATCGTTCTCCGAACTGGGTGGCGACGGCCATGTCGAAACAGAGTGGCTCGACGACGTACTGACCCAGAATGCCGATGCCCGCTACAAACTCGTCATGGGGCACCATCCAGCCTATCCGGTCAACGGTTACACTAATCTAGGCACCACGGACGCGGGCGGCTTCCTCGAGCGGGCGATCCACGGTTCTAAGCAAGTGGCCGGGGTGCCAATGTTCCGCTGGCACATCCTGCCGGATAACACCCAAGCCTTTTGGAATGTACTAACGCGCCACAACGTGCTCGCCTACGTGTGCAGTCATATCATAGCGTACGATGTTCAGGTGCATCGCGGCGTGCTTCAGATATGCACGGCAGGCGCCGGTACGAATTGGGGACCGGACGGCGCGATGCCGGGTGCCACAGAGTACCTGCACCTGCTCCAAGGGGCGCTCGACGAAGTTGGACTGCGCTATCAGGTGATCGACACCAATGGTAGTTTGCGCGAATGGCTGCAGTGGCCGGTTCAGCTTTCCGCCGTATCCTCTTGGCAACCAATCCAGCACGACGCGGCACCCGCGCTACCCAAACCCTCGGGCTGGGACGCTCGGCCCGGCACTCAGCACGCCCTTGCCTTCGATTTCCGGGGAACGCTCTGTACCGGTCGCGGCGAGGATCAGACTCTCTTGAGCGCCTGGGATGACAATGAGGGTCCACACATTCTGTGGGTCGGCTTGACTGATGTTGACCAACGGCTCGAGCTGCGCATGGTTCCTAAGGCCGGAGATGGCGATCGCGTGTGGCGCGGTCCCTCGCTCGGCACAGGCGGACCGCTTACACTGCAGCTGCTTATCCACACCGGAATGGGACCTGGCGGTGTGATGTATCGCGCCCGCGAGGATGCCCCTTGGACCTCGTTGACAACATCCTGTTCACGCGGAGCTGAGGCCATGATGTGGCCGGGGCGGTGGGCCGTCGGCAATGGCATGAGCGGTCCTAGCCATCTGCCGTTCCGCGGCTACGGTCTCGAGGCGCGTTGGTACACGCTGCCGCTGAAGCTCGACTTGGCTGCTTAATTTGGTATCGAAGTCAGTGCAGACTGGTGGGCGGGCCACTGCTCCGCTTGCCTAGCTCGCGTTCGGTTACATAAATCGCTCCATCTGTCGGAGACCGCGCCACGCCAGACATTCTGCAATAATCTCGAGATGGATCGCCGATCGTTGCCGGATGCCGATTATTTTTTTGGGGTGTAGAGCGAGCAGGCCTAAAAAGAGAGCCTGGGCGCCTGCGGACGCCTCGAGTGTCGCCGTATTCGGACGCACTCGTAAGACCGGCGCGAGCCGGCTGAGCGTGTCATGTCAGCGCGAACGCCGGTGCGGCGTCGTCTATTCCGCACGCACCACGAAAGTTGACGGAATCCATGGCATTCAGGATCTCCCGCCAGGCATGCCTGGCGGGAGATGTTACACAGGTCCAGCAAAACTCCAGGTGCTTTCAGGCATTGATCTCAAACGAGCTCGGGGGGCTCTTTGGCCCACTCGTCCGGCGGCCATCAGCGCAGATCGGCACGAAGATCGCGCACTCCCCGTCCCAGGCGCTCACGCAAGAGCGTTCGTAAAGTGGCTCCGTCGACGTAACCGACCTCAGCTGCGATGGCGTCGACGTTGAGGCCGCTGCCGTGAAGGAGAGATTGCGCGCGTTCGACCCGCAAATCCTGAAAGTAGGCAAGCGGTGATTTACCGAGTACTGCTTGGCAGCGGCGTTGCAACGAACGCGCGCTCGTCGCCAGAGCCTTTGCCGCCTCCTGTAGCGAGAAGCCCTCCTGGAGATGTTCCCGTGCCCATCGCTCGAAGCGAAGGATAAGGGGATCTGCTTGCGCCAGATGATTAGGGATGATGTAGAGCGCTTGGGAAGATCGGATGTCCGCCAAGAGGTAGCGCGAGACCAGGGTTGCCAGTTCCGGGCTGACCTTGCGGATAAGCCACAGAGCGAGATCGAGATGTCCCATCGCCGCGCCGGCTGTAACTCCCACGTCTGACGGCACAAGCATGCGAGACTCGTGGAGCGAGACATTCGGATAGCGTTGCCGAAACAGCGGCGCGAGCGACCAGGTCGTTGTCGCTTCTCGATGGTCGAGAAGTCCGGCGTCCGCGAGCAGGAATGTGCCTATACAGGAAGCGCCGATCTGCGCGCCTTCGGAATGCCATCTCAGTAGCTGCGCCTTGGCCCGACGCACATCCGGTCGTTCGAGGGCCGGGACCAATGTTGCCGGTGTCGTCGCCTTCAGGGCTGGGACGACCACCCAGTCCGGCTTCAGATCTGGCGTGATGGTTTTCACGGGTATCGTCATGCCCTGACCGGACCGGACCTTCCGCCGAACGCCAACGATGGTCAGATCGAAACGTGGTGTTCCGGCCATTAACTTGGCGGCCAGTGAGTTAGCAGTGGAGAACGCGTCAAGCGTTACGTCGAGCCCTGTGTCGAACAGGCCTTCCAAAGCGAGCACAGCAATACGCATGGCGTGAATGACCTCAAAGTTGGCGTTTACGACGATAGCGGCTCTGGGGGCCGCTGACTAGATCCCTCCTCGTCGAGCATCCCATCAACGTTTTGACGAGGAGAACTCCTATGAAGGTCATCGCCATTGGATCAATCGTTAAGCCGGTTTCCGACAACCAGCGGAAGGAAATCATGCCGAAGGAAGTGCCAGCTACACTCAAGCACTATCTCGACGGCAAGATCGAACAGTTCTGGTACCGCCAGGACGCGCCCGGCGTGATCTTTCTCATGAACGTCGAATCAGTCGATCAGGCAAAGACGGAGCCGGATACGCTGCCGCTCGTGGTCGGCGGCTTCGTGAAGTACGATTTAATTCCGGTCGGCCCGCTCGCACCGCTGGGCCTGCTGATCCAGGGCAAGTAAGCGCTGGAGGCGCCCCCGCTATGACCCCCACCGCCGTTCTTATCGGTGGCGCCACAGGCGCCACCGGAAGCGCCGCCACCAAGCTCCTTCTGGAGAAGGGCTTCCCCGTCCGCGCCTTCGTCCACAAGGACGATGAGCGCGCCCACAAGCTGCAGGCCCTCGGCGCCGAGATCTTCGTCGGCGAGCTGCTCGACTTCCGCGCCGTGCGGCGCGCGTTCGCGGGGACAAAGCGGGCCTACTTCGTCTATCCGATGCGACCTGGCCTCGTGCAGGCGACTGCGCACTACGCGCAAGCCGCCCTGGAGGCGAAGGCCGAGTTCATCGTCAACATGTCCCAGAGGACAGCCCGCCCAGACGCTTTGAGCAACTCCGCGCTCCAGCACTGGCTGGCGGAACGGGTTTTCGACTGGGCCGGGACGCCGGTAACTCACCTGCGGCCGACCGCCTTCAACGAGTGGCTCCTTCGACGACTTCAAGCTCTCGCGCGCTGCTCATGCTGGGAAGCGGCAATCTCCTTGCACGATCTTCATCACATCGCCTCCGCAGGACTCGTCGCCAAGATGCGCCTCACGAGAAGCAAAGCCGTCTCGGTCGCCGGATCGGCGGAGACCACCGGGACCGAAAGCAGAAGAAGATCGAGCGGTTCGTGCTCCATGACGACAAGGTGGCTTGCCGAATAGGTCGCCATAAGCGCGAAAAGTCGCTCCGCAGCTGGGTTAGTCGCCGATAATTCCCAGGGATAGTCGGCTCGGCGCAAAACGGAGCGGCCGTCGAGCGCCGGCGACAAGATTTGTGGATCGTAATCGACCAGTGCAGGCGTCCTCAATCGTTGCGCGGTCGCAAACAGCGGATATTTAGAAAGCTGTTCCAAGAGCGCGCCTCGCCCCGCAGCCGGACTAACGGCGATCGAGGCGAGGAGGCCTGGCGCGCGAGAAATGAGCGCCGAGCGTGCCAAATCGGCGATGAGGCTGATCGCCAGCGCGCCTGAGACGCTGATGGCGGCGAAGCGGAAAATATCGACCGACGAGACATCCTTCTCGATAAACGCTGTCACACCTCCCAAGGCAAGCGCCCCGAATATGCGCACCGCCAAGAGCAGGAACGAACGTCGTCGCGCCTCTTCGCCTTCGCCTTCGAAAAGCATCATGGTGACCACCAGGAGCGATCCCAAGGCGCCGAGCTTGACAGGGACGAACGGGAAGAGCTCGCGATAGTCCGAGAGCAGAAACGGGACGACGATCAAGCCACCCACCGCCAGCCTAACCACGCCGAAATTCTCGACTGCGGCCAGCGAGCCGCGCTCCCTGAGGAAGATCATTGCGGTGCAAGCTGCAAAGGTGACCAGTTGAAAGCTCGCCAGAAGCCATCCCATCGCCGGCAGCAGCCGGTGTACGTCGAACAAGGCGGCAATCGCCAATAAGATGGCGACAACCGAAACGGCCGACTTCATCGCCTTGGACGCATGACGCCGCAACACGCCCTCGGTAAGCACAAGCGCGGCGAGCGGCAAGATAGACGCGAGGCAAAGCGTCAGCCGCTCCAAGCCGTCGCTGTTGGTCCACCAACTAGCGCCCCGTATGAGAAAGAGCGCGGCGACGAGGCCGAGAGCGAAGGTGATGCGCTGGGTAAGAGGCCCGGTTGGATCGCGTCGTTGCACCGTGGCGATGGCGACGAAAAGGCCTAACGCTCCGCAAATGCTCACGATCGAGTCGGCGACCAATAGCGAGGTCATCAGTCGCTCACCCTGCGGTTGAACCTGCCCCAACCGATCCGAGGCGCGAGCGCGGCGATCGCCCACGAAGACCCTCCGACCGAGCGCCGATAAAGCTTGAAGAACCAGCCCCGGCAGCTCGTTTTCGTCGTCTTGTCAAGGAGGTTCGAGATCGTCTGACAGACCATCAACATGCTGGTGGCGGTTTTAGATCGGCGCAACGCCGCGAACTCGAATGAGTCATGACGCACTCTCTCTGAGCACCGCGGCGCGCTTGTCCTTCTCGGTGATGGCGTCCCGGGTTTGCACAATGTCGGATCGTTTAGGCTCTCCGGCTGCGGGTCCGATCGCACTGCGCTGGCGCGCAGCAAATCCATAAACGCTGCGCTGCCCATTCCGCTGACGCCGCAGGCGAAGACGCAAGTTTGGCAACGCGTTGCCTGCTCGTCCGCCGTGACGAAGCCGATACTGTGGGCCACGAAGGTCGCATAGTCGAATTGCGGTTTCATCGGCGCCCCTGGCGAGGCCTTAAAAGTCCGAAATAACGTGAGCTATCGAACCAGTAGATCGCCGGCAAGAGCAGGCGTTGGAGGACGAGCACGGCTGCCTCAATGATGAGACCGGGCCACAAAGCGCGAGGCGTATGGCGCAGTAGATACCGCTGCGCCGCCGCGATATCAATGACTCCGATCTGAAGAAAGTCGTCGCCGCGTTGATAGTCGAGATTGGCGGCGCAAAACTCGTTATAGATCTGTTTTCGATGTTTCGGCGCGTCCTCGAACTTCTTCTTCAGATAGTCAGACCCGCCAGTGTAGGCGTTGGCGATGACGGCACGCGTTTCGTCGAAGCTGGCGTCCTCGCCGACACCGAATACATGGCGATGACGGCTCATGATCTGGCGAGCCAATGTCAAATGAGAAAAACTCTGCCGCGACCCGGGGAGCGGCGAGGGAAAGACATTTGAGAAGGTTTCGGCGACCATGCCGATCACGGCGGGCACTTGACTGACATTCGATAGCCAACGGACACGTAGGCCGTCGCGGATGAAGAGGAACAGGACGGTCAGTCCATAGAGCACATCGGAGAGGCCCTGTCCGCGATAGTCGGGATGGACCATAACAAGGCCAAGATGCATGATCTGTTGCGGCTCGCCGTTCAATCGTGCCTCCACCAGCGCGAGGGCGTTAAAGGCGATCGCCCGGCCCGTCGCCGTTTCGCAGACCAAAGTCACGATCGTTTGGGACAGTCGCTCGCGCTCACCGGAAAAGACGCCATAGGTCAGCGCACCGTTCGACAGAGTGCGGCCGACGACCTGTCGCAATTGCTCGACAAGCTTTTCGAGCGCGGCGTCGTCGAGCGTCGCGCCCGGCCTCTCGATGATCCTCGTCGACAGGCCCGGATGCGTCCTCAACGTGACGTCGAGCGCCGAGCCCTTGAAGACGCGCAGCCAGGGAGCAAAGCGCATTGGAACTACGCGGCCGAAGTGACGGCCAGGCGCTCCTCGACTAGGCGCTTGACCCCGGCGAAGTCGAGCTTGCCGGAGCCGAGCAGCGGAATGTCCCCGACGACGATGACTTCCGATGGGACCATCAACTCGGCAACGCCCTTTGCTTTGGCGAAGGCCTGGAAAGTGGCGCGCGATGCGTCGGCCGTCCGGGTGACGAGAACCAGCCGCTCGCCTTTGCGGGGATCGGGCATGGCGACGACGGCCGACAGGGCGTCGGGCCAGCATTCCGCGGCCAGCGATTCGATCGCTGCGAGCGAAACCATCTCGCCCGCGATCTTGGCGAAGCGTTTGACGCGCCCCTTGATCGTCATAAATCCATCCCGATCGATGCCGACGATGTCGCCGGTATCGTGCCAGCCAGCCGCCGGTGGCTCGATATGGCCGGGATTTTCCGCGCGCAGGTAGCCGAGCATGACGTTCGGTCCGCGCACATAAAGCCGGCCCCCCTCTTCGATCCCCGGAATCGGCTCGAGACGGGCCTCGATCCCCGGCATGAGGCGACCAACCGTGCCAAAGCGATTGAACATCGGCGTATTGAGGGCGAGAACTGGCGCCGTCTCCGTCACGCCGTAGCCTTCAAGAATGCGAAGGCCGAACTTCTCGAGATAGACGTTTCGCGTCGACGCCTTGACGGGCTCCGCGCCTGCAAGCACGTAGCGCAGCGAGCGGAAATCGTAGGGATTGGCCGCCCGCGCGTAGCCAGCGAGGAAAGTATCTGTGCCGAACAAGATGGTGGCGTTCGAGCCATAGATCAGCTCAGGCACGATCCGATAATGCAGAGGCGAGGGATAGAGGAAGACTGGAACGCCGGAGACGAGAGGCAGGACAAGTCCGGCGGTCAGGCCAAATGAGTGGAAGACCGGCAAGACATTGAACACCTTGTCCTGACGGCCGAAGTCGATCCGCGCCGCGGCTTGCGCGGCGTTGGCGAGGACATTGGCGTGTGAGAGGACGACGCCCTTTGGTACGCCCTCCGAACCGGAGGTGAACAGGATGATGGCGGCCGATTCCGACTTGGCCGGCGCGAGCGGCCGGGAATAGCCCACGGTCGCATGGATCTTATCCGAGAAGGTCACGCCGGCCCGGACGTCTTCCAGATAAATGGGGCTGACGTGCGCGGCGAGCGCCTCGACGAGCTTCTCCAAGCGCCCTTTTTTGACAAAGGCGCGCGAGGTGACGATCGTTTTCACCTCGGCGGCTTTGCATGCCGCCAAGATATTGATCGCGCCCGCCGTGAAGTTGATCATCGCCGGAACGCGACCAGCCGAAATGAGGCCGAGGATAGTCGCAGCGGCGGCATTCGCGTTCGGCAACAATACGCCGACAGCCTCGCCATGCGCTGCATAAACGCTTAGCTTTTGACCGAGCACATGAGCGCCGATCAGCAGCCGCTTATAGGTGAGCGCGCCGGTTACCGGATCTTCGACGGCGATGCGCTTCAGGCCGTGGTTGTGAGCGGCGGCGATCACGGCTTCGAAAACGCTGCGATCGGTCGACGTCGTCCGGAACATCAGATCGGACATGATCTGATAGAGCGCGGCGCCGGCGGCCTGGCGGCGCGCCTTTCCTCTCAGCGCGTCCGAGACAGCGACCCTGGTCGGCTCGAGGATCGTCACACGGACCTGCGGGAACCAACGGCGGCGCGCTTGGGCGCGGGTCAACCTTGAGAAAACCGTCGCCTCCATACCTTCGATGCGCACGGGCACAACCATTGCGCCGGATTTTTCGGCGATCAGGCCGGCGCCGTCGTAAATCTTCATTAGACTGCCAGTGACGGTCAGCCGCCCTTCGGGGAAGATCACCAGCGTCTCGCCGGACTTTACCAGGTTGATCAGCGAGCGAGTTGCGAGGGGCCGCATCGGGTCGAGCGGAAAGGCGCGCACAAATTTCAAGAGCGGCTTGACCCACCATTGCTGCGCCATCGTGTGGTCGATGGCGAAGACCGGCTCATCCTCGAAAATCGAGAGAATGAGGGCGGCATCGAGGAAACTTACATGGTTGATCGCGATAATCGCGTTCGCTCCGGCCTTTGCGACGTTCTCGCGGCCGCTCACATCGAGCCGATAGACCGCGCGGAAGAGGATCGAGAGAAAGTCGCGCATGGGACTCGTCGGCAGGACTTTGAATATCCACGCCGCCGCCGCAAGGCAGAAAGCCCCGAGCACGAAGCAAAGTTGACCAACGGACAGTCCAAACTTCTCGAGGACGCTGACAGCAATGGCGCCGCCGACCATGAAGGCGGCGGAGAGAACATTGACCGCCGCGACGATCCGAGCGCGAATGCGCGGGTCGGACCATGACTGTGTCGCCGCGAAGGAGGGGACGATAAAGACCCCGCCCGCGACTGCTAGGCCGAACAGCGAAAAGCCCACTCGCCACGCAACGCCCTGATGGAAGAATTGAGCGAGATCTAAGCTCTCTGCGGGTTGAGCGGCGCTGACGAGCGACCAGCCGAGGCCGATGGCGGACAGGCCCATGGCCACGGCGGCGATCGGGACGGGAAGCAAAACGATGCGACCACTCGACAGCCAAGAGCCGATGCCTGAGCCAACCGCTATCGAGACTGCAAAAACGGCAAGGTAAACGCTGACCACAAATTCCGAGCCGCCAAGCGTTTCTTTAACCATCGGCGGCAGGAGCGACATCACTACCGCGCCGATGACCCAGAATAGACTGACCATGACGCCGGTACGCCACAGCCGTTCATCGGCGCGCAGGTCACCCAAAAGCCGAAAGGTCGAGCGCAGAACATTCGCGTCGACCTTGAGGCTGGGCGCGGCTTCGCCGGTCTTGGGAATGGCTGCGCTAGCCGCCCAGCAGAGCGCGGCGAATAGCATGACGAGACCGCCAAAGACCATTGGATCGCCGCCGCCCCGCGCCGCGACACCGCCCGCGATCGTTCCGGCGAGGATCGCAATGAAGGTCGCGCCTTCGATCAGGGCGTTGCCGGCTGGCAATTCCTCGGTGCTAAGATGATCTGGCAGAATGCCGTATTTGATCGGCCCGAATAGCGCCGAGAGTATTCCGAATAGAAGGAGCGCGCCAAAGAGGATCGGCAGCGATTGCCAAAGAAAGCCAAGAACCGCAACGCCCGCTGCACCGATCTCGACAAGTTTGATGCGTCGCGCGATCAGCGCTTTATCAAAACGATCAGCAAGCTCACCGCCCAATCCCGAGAGAACAAAGAACGGCGCGATGAATAGGGCGCCGGCCAAAGTAATCAGAGCTTCCGCGTTGGGCCCGGCGAGCTTGTAGAGAATGAGGAAGACCAGCGCGTTCTTTAAGAAATTGTCATTGAAGGCGGAAAAGAGCTGCGTGAGGAACAATGGTCCAAAGCGGCGTTGCGTCAATAAGGAATGAGACATGGAGCGCCCCTGTAGCGATCGCGAGGACTGTCGCGAGAGAGGCTGAACAAGCCCTTGCCGGCTTGCGTCGCACCTCGCGACAGCCTTAACGGCGGGTGAGGAAATTCGCGGCGGACTTACCCATTTCGAAATCCGCTGCAATGACGGCTCAGCCGGCGTTCTTGCCGACTTCCATCAGCAGGCGCTCGGTGCGCGCATCTTCGATACGGTTCACGAGCTTTGTCGATTCGTGCATGTCGCGCATCGTTTTGGTTAGCGTGATGCAGGACTGGATCAGGGCGACGACACCCATGATCAGGTACCCCTTCGCCGAGAGTTCAAGCGGCAGGAATATGATTCCAATGCCGAGCATGGCGATGGAGCTGGCGAAAGCCGCGTACGTGAAAGCCGCCCAAGCGACGCTATGGGGTTGAGCATGCTTATCCATGACATTCTCTCCTTCAGGTTCAGCGACAGGGAGCTTCTAAGATTGCGGCGCGGCGCCGGCGGCCGGCCCGCTTCGGACGCGAGCGCGAAGACGGGCGACTACGTCGTCAGCGGTCGCCTTGACGCGCGGCCCGAAGCCCTTGGCCGCGAGCTTTTCGGCGATGGTCTCGGGGCGGCTCGCCGCTTCGAGATCACCAAGGGCTTCGTCCGCCGCGCGGATTTCCGCTTGACGATCGCGGAGCCGGCCCAGCGTTGCTTCGGCTTCCGACAGGGTGGCGCGGTGTGGCCCCTCTTCCTCGACGCCGCCGCGGCCCATGGTGCGGATCGACTCGGCGGCTCTGGCGATGCGGCGCCCACGTTCGACGGCGAGGAGCCGCTGTTGCGCCTGCGCGACGTATTCGCGCAGCCTTTGGATTTCCGGCTCAAAGAGAGCCTTGGCGGCGCGGTAGGAATCGCGATCGGCTTCAAGCGAAGCGATCGTCTCCGCGCCCTCATGGGCGAGCGCCTCGTCGCCGGCCTGCAGCGCCGCCGTAACGCGCGCCTCCAAATCGGCGATCCGCGTTTCTGCGGTGGCGATGCGCGCCGCCTCTTCGCGGTCCTGCCCAATCGTCAGAGCGAGCGCCTTTTTGGCGCGCTCCAGCGAGTTCGTCGCGTCGCGGATTTGCTGGTCGAGAAGCAGCAGCGCGTTTCGATCCGCGAACTCCTGTTCCGCCGAAGCGGTTGCGCCTCGAATGATGGTTACAAGGGTCTTGAACACCGACAGGCTCCCTTCTATGAACAATGTTCATTTTCACTGTATATCCCGGACTTGAACAACGTTCAAGAAAAAAGTGAACGCTGTTCAAAGATGCTCCAGCGAGGGTTAATGGGCTCCAAGACCGCTATCCGGCGCGAGCGTCAGCGCCAGGCTCTAATCGAGGCCGCGGAAGCGGCTATCGCCTTGGGCGGATTATCGAATCTCAAGGCGCGCGAGATCGCCAGCGAGGCCGGCTGCGCCCTCGGCGCAATCTACAACCTGGTCGAGGACATGGACGAGATCGTTCTCCGGGTTGGCTCGCGCACCCTCGCTCGCCTTGACGCCGCCTTACGCGAGGCCGCCGCAGGACGCCCTCTGAACTCGATCGCCGACGCCGTCGAGCGTCTCGTTTCGATCGCCATCGCTTATTGCCGTTTCGCTGCCGCCAACAGGAACCTCTGGCGGACTCTCTTCGAGCATCAGATGACCGACGCCAAACCGCCCCCGGCCTGGTCTATCGAAGAGCAAATGCGTCTATTTGAGCACGCGTCCGCGCCCCTTCGGCTGTTAATGAAGGAAGCGTCGAATTCCGAGGTCTTAATGATGAGCCGCACCGTGTTCGCGGCCGTACATGGAATTGTCCTCTTAGGTGTCGAGCAGAAGATGATTTCGGTTCCCCCGGCCTCGCTCGAGCGAAGCATCGAGAAATTCGTACGTCTGAGCTGTGCGGGCCTCGTGCATGCGGGTTCCTCTCGCAAGGCGTAGGTTGTTCAAGGGGACCTTCCAAGAGCGCCGCCGGCATAGTACTGACGAAAGAATGGCGCTGGCGTACTACAGCCTGGCCGCCTCGCCCTCCTCGCCGGAGTCAAAAGAGCCCCCACAGGAACGTGCGGATGTTGTGTTGTGAGCAACCTCAAGATTCACCATCATCGCCTTGACGACAACAGCTTGCGGTGGCTTGAGACCAGCACCTGATTGCCGAAGGGCCTTCCTTCATCTCCTGTATAGTTGCGCACCGTCGTACCGATGGCACTCGTGATGCAAGACCCAAGTCAGACATCGCGTTCATCCGCACTGGTGAAAGCCTACGGCCGGGGCAGAGCTTGCCTCCGTTGGTCGTCTTCCAGCGGACGCGTCATTGGGGATGGATTGCGAAGGCAGACCCTCGATGAGGTACGGCCGGTGATCGAGCATTCCCAGTCGGGCTCAAAGTCCGCATTTCCAAGGAAATTTGCCGTGGGATGCTGAGTGCCCAGCCAGGCGAGGCCCGACGTTGCGGTTGCCAAGGCAAGGGTCGCGGCCAAGTAGCAGCAAGCGCGTATGGCGTCGCGTCCCCGTAAGGCACCAATGGTTCGGAAGATCGCGAACGCCGTCAAAACTGCAAGACAGCCAGCGAGTAGCAATGTGCCGCCGGGAACATCTAATATCACCATGCTAGTCCGCCGCCGTGACCAGAGTGGAGGAGCAGAGGATCATCAGTACCGTTATGTTTTCGTGGATTCGATTGAATCTTTTACAAAGAGTCGCGCCGCGCGACAATCACCACCAAATAACGCAAACATCTATTCAACTCAGGAATACGGTCAGCCGGAAGATACCACCTACGCCCGTCTCGAATATCCTTAAGGTGCGTAATGTCTCGACCGAACGCATTGAAGCGTACGATAGCTGCACTTTCAGGATCTTCGAGCATGAAGGCGAGTAGATCGGCTTCGGCCTCCGGATCATAGCTGGTGACAGCCAGGACCGGCTGATCAATCGGCGGCAGCGCACGAAACCCGGCCGCTTCAATCCACGCTAGTCCACTCGCTGTTACTCGGCAGCAAAACTGTGCGCCACCGAACCGGCCCCGTTCCAAGCCGACAGTGATCCACCAGTCGTTCTGCCAATCCTCATAGCCATACAGCATCCCCTCGAGTCTCTCAAAATGTTCGTTCCAGCCGCCGGATTTTGCTGACGCATCCCAAATCAATTTGCTGGCTGGGATCCGCCATTCTTCACCCTTTGGGGCATAATACACCGTTCGCTGGCCGAGCCACGTTCTGGCGCCCTGCTTTCTTAAAGATGAATCGAACGGTTGCAAGACCTCCTCTCGATGCAAGAGCCCCTTCGTCACCCAATAATCGAACCGATCTTCGCCGTCGAACTTTGATGGAGGATATGGATGGTACATGCGCGCCAGTTTTTTGCGACCGTCCAGGAGTAGAGGCGGTTCATATCCAGTATGGATCAAATATGGTGCTTCGGACAGCCAGGGTTGTCGGAAGAGCCGTATAACAAAATCGTCGGATTCCAAATGATCATCGTCTAAGAAAGCGTCGAACTGTCCTTTAATTGCTGCCAGCCGTTTCTTTCCGAGATGATAGCAGTCGTCAAGTTCTGGATCGTTGTCGGCTGCCTTACCAAGAGCGGATCGAAGGGAATCAAGATCGGGGACGTAAAAGCGTGATTGCAAAACGGCGCATCAAAAGTTGCGGTCAAATGCTTCCAAGATAAAGTGATTCGTTCGGGGACAAGAACGCAACATGACGTATCAACCGCGTTTTGATCAAAACGTAGCGAAATTCCATCAACGCAGTATAGATCGCCGTCCGTTGCTTTTAGGTTAGTCCTTCACGTGGGACGAATGCAGAACAACATTGGGGGTGGTGCCAAGTGCCGCCGCGAAGCGACTGAGCCCCAGCTCGTTCCATTGCTCGGCCCTCGGACTAGGGCTTCGGGCCGCCGCGCTTTTGACCGGCGCCATGAGGCTGTTGCGTACACTCTCTTTGTGTACAATCCGCCGCCACCACCCCGGCGCTGCATCTGGGCTTATTCTTCGCTCATTCACCCAGACGTATCAGCCTTCCCCGAACGAGTTGTCGGGTCGCGCTACGCATCGACCTCTTCGAGGCTTTGCTTAGTAGCGTTCACTCACGTTGTAGCCTGCACACTCGCGCGGTCAGCAATTCGCGACCCGCTAGCCGACGGCTTCAGCCGTTTCGTTGCCTCCATGACTGCTCCAGTTGCTTCCAGGTGGAGCGATTCGCCGGGTGGGGCTCGAACCCACTGGAGTGCCGCGTTCTCACGGCGCACACCCAAGACGGACATTCCCTGGCAAACGTTGCGTCATAGCGTCGATCTTTCTAAGATGAGGCATTGTTGGAGAGGTCGCGAACTGCGGATGACCGAGGACGAACTCAAGATCGTGCGGCGCGCTTATGCCATGCAAATTATGGCAGCGGTGCAGATCGCGGGCGAGAATATCGAGAGCAGCTTTGCGCAGATCCCCAGAGAAGATTTTCTTGGACCGGGGCCATGGCCGATCTTCCGTCGGCGGCGGAACTACGTCCTCACGCCTGCGGACGACCCTGTCTATCTCTATACCGACGAGGTCGTGGGTATAGTCCCGGAACGCCATATCAACAACGGCCAACCCTCACTGCATGCTTACCTGCTAGGTCGTGCTGCCCCGCGCGAGGGCGACCATATCGTGCATGTTGGCGCCGGAGTCGGCTACTACACGGCGATTATGGCACACGTCGTTGGTCCGTCGGGCCGTGTGACGGCCATCGAGTTCGAGCCAGACCTTGCCGCCCGCGCGAAAGCCAATCTTGCCAACTACACTAACGTCTGCGTCATTCATGGAGACGGGAGTACCGCCCTGTTCGAGCCTGCGGATGTTATCTACGTCAATGCCGGCGCGACGCGGCCTGCGGATGCTTGGCTTGCTCAGCTCAAGAACTCTGGCCGGCTGATCCTTCCGCTGACTACCGATAAAGGCTTCACCGCCAGCGACTGGAGCAACATGCACCTTCGGGGTGCGGTGTTTCTGGTCGTGCGCCAGGGCACGGAATTTCACACGCAATGGATATCGCCAGTGGCAATCTATCCTTGCCATGGCATGCGTGATATGGCGTCCGAGAACGCACTAGCTGCGGCATTCGAAAGAGGAGGCTGGAAGCGGGTCAAGCGCCTGTATCGAACGGATGATGTTCGAGATGAGCGTTGTTGGCTGCGAGCACCCGGCTGGTGCTTGGCCTATGAATGAGACGTGGACCACCCGAAATTTCCGGATCTTGCGATCTGCCGCAGTCACTCCCAGCAACGCTCCGCTGTTCCAGCTGCCGTCAACCATGGTTCGGCCTCGACCGCACCAGCAAATGGCGCTTCGCCACTGATGTTTAAATTCTGCCTCGCCAAACCAGTATCCTACGCCATGGCGTAGGATGCCGTGAGTTGCGGTGATCGCTTCAAGAGGAGCGAATCTCACAAAACCTCGATATTATAGGGGGTTCTTAGCCCACCCGGGTCAGGGCTCGCGAGTGAGGGTCACGGGTCAATATATATATATACATGACGCGGGGCAGTTTTTGCCCCCCGGCTTGGTCGGACGCCCCGGTTTGGTTGGGCGACGCGCCATCGTGGGTAGTTGCCGTCTGGGCTGGCTGGACTCTGTTGCCCGCGGTCTTTCGATCAGCAACAACTGTCGCCCACTGCGCCGACGCGTCGCACGCCGAGGACGCATCGGCCGATTGAATGGCGGTATAAGGATTTTGGGGCGTACCGATCGTCAAATCAGCCACAGCTCGAGACTCGTTGGGTGGGAGAATTCGCAAACGTCACACTGTCGAGCATTCCAACTATTGCTTGCGCTGCCCGTATTAGCGGCACACCGAACGCACCTTCTCTAGCACGGATCAGATGCAGCGCGAAATCCAATTCGATGAATGATACATAATCTTAAGCTTGCCAACCACAATCCAACCGTCGGGCGGCGAACATATAATTGAATGCTCGTCAGCAAGGGAACTCGTCAGCATGCGAAGATGTCAGCGAAAGAACAAAAGGCGCTCACAGCGTCTTGCGATACTACACCGTAACAATAAGATATTAGGCGCGGGAGTTTGACGCCGCAGGCCCCCGGTTCGCGACATCGACTTCGCAAATCCAACCTACTCCCCTCCCACAGGGCATCCCGAACCGCTGCACCAACACCGATTCTTTGTGAATAATCCCCAAGTCTGACCGCGGTCCGGACTCAAGCGAGACAGCCCCGAGCCGACGCCGTGGGAGGCAAGATGTTAGGTGTAATAATCAGAGATCATTTCGGAATCATACGACAAACGCGTCACATGAACGAACTTTGTTTCTCGAGAAAACCTCAATACCAAGCAACTCCCTGGGCAGCGACATGGCACCCGAACATTGAAGAATAGTGTGGCGGAGCATCCATCAACACGATCGAGTCGCGCAGCAATTTCGGCTCTGCGAGCTAATCTGGTGGCCCGTTCATCGAAGTGTCGCCGTCCGTCATTTGGGTTTGCGGTCGAGACAGCTGCTTGGCGGGAAAATCGAGTAGCGCGAGGATGGTCCGCACGGCCGCGTCGTGGCCCTAGGCTCCGGGTTCCGGACCTACTCTGACGAGACTGCCAGTCGGATCCTTTGATTTTCACCTCGAAAAATCGCGTTCGAATTGACGGCTTCGGCGATCTCGCGCAAAATCTGCTTCGTAGTAAATTTGCCGACCCCAACGATCGCAGCGATCCAAGTTATTCAGTCCGGCCACTCGACGATGAAACCCTTCGCCTTATAGGGCTCGATCTTATCCCACTCGGCCACAACACGGCCGCGGAACAGCGGGTCGGTGTACCAGTGTTCGACCGGCGTGCCAAAATGATTGACGGCGACCAGCATCTTCTCAACCTCGGGCCAGTGCCGGTGCAGGGTCATGAGATAGCGCCGCGACGTGCATATACTTCCCAAGCAGATCACGGACCGAATATTGGCGAGCCCCAAGTGGGCGTCGATGACCGGAAGCGAAAAGATGACGTTCTCGCCGGTGTTGGTTGCGCGATGCTCCTCCAGAATGACCTTGGCCGGCACCCCGCCTGCGATCATGCCCTCGCTGATGAGCTCGCATTCAGAACGGTCCAATCCCGGCGTCATACCTCCGGTCACAATCGCCCAATGGAAAAAGCCTTCGCGCCACAGCCGGCAGGCAGCGTCCACGCGAGGTCCGACGCCAACGCGTGTCCCGAACACGAACAGCAGATCGGCAGGCTTGAGCGGAGTCGTAATCAGGTGCCGAGCATTTATCTCCGAAATCTCGTCGGCGCTTGGGAGTCGGGTCGACATCGCCTTCATGCGATCTGAAGGGTTTCTGACTGCAGGGGTGGACACACTTCTCGCAGCTTCGGCTTCCAGGACTTACGGGTCGACGTGTGCGGGATGGCCCCCCTGCACCTCGCAGCGATCGGGCACCACCATTTACCGACCGATCGCCTCAGTGTTCAAGGCCTTCCCGCGATCGCCGGGCCCCCACCGACGCCAACCGCTCGTGCGCCAGCTCCGAGGCAAGTCTCCCCCACCTTTCCTCCGCCGACTGGTCTCGAATGGATTGCGGACCTCGACCGCCTGACATCCCGTTGCACACCAACGGATCGGAAAGCGACGTTCGGGCTCAAGTGACGAGGCGAAAGGTTAGCGGTGGCACTCCCAGTGACACGGGTCGCGACCGCCGAGACGGATTCCTCGCGCTGAAAAAAACCTGCTTTAAGTTGGGGATTTCATTCTGGCGGCGCTCGAATGGCCGTCACAGGCTGCCAACAAATCCCACCCCTGCCCGAACTGGTCAGGGCGTGCGCGCCCTGACCGCCTTGGCTTTTGCCCCTCTTACCCGTGCCACCCCGACATGGCTGAATTTACCTCAACAATGCCCCGATCCCACTGCACACTGCAGGTTGGGACCGGCTGGACGACGGGTTGACAGTGAGATCTCTATGCATCTTCCGTATCGTGCGGCGGCCGTGATGCTTAGCCGTGCCGTTGTTGTTGTGGCGGCACTAGGCCTTCAGGGAACCGGAGCGCTGGCTGACGAATGGGAAGATTGCATCGGTACTGCGCTTGACAAGGTCGTTGCGGGCTGCAGCGCTCTCATCGAGGCGAACGCGCGCAACGCGCCTGATCTCGCCCGGGCGCATGTTCGGCGTGGATGGCAGTATCGTGATCAAAGGCGTCTCGACGATGCCTTGGCGGATTTCGAAGTTGCCACGCAAATTGCCCCGCGCTCTAGCGAGGCATTCGAAGCGCTAGGCGCGTTGTCCCGGCAGAAAGGCGATCTGGTGCGCGCGGCAGCGAGTTTCGAGCACGCACTTCAGATCGATCCCAACAATGCTCGCGCTTATGTCGGACGCGGCAACGTGGATGCAATGCGTCATGAATTGGACCCCGCACTCGCCGACTTCGACCGCGCTATCGCACTGCGTCCTGAATACGCCTTCGCGTATCTGAGCCGGGGCATAGCATTGCGGCAGACCGGCAATCTTGATCGCGCGCTGGCGGATTTCGATCACGCCATTGCGCTCGATCCGAGTATGGCGGACGCATTTGCGGCCCGCGGCGACACCTTCAGGGCAAGAGGCGACGTCGACCGCGCTATCGTCGACTACGATCAGGTGCTAGCGCTCACCCCCGACAACCGCCATGCCCGGGACATGAGGGCGTCCGCGCTCGCCTACAAAGCGGAGCTCGCCCGTGCCGCCACAGGCCCGGCGCCTGCGACCGCACCAGCAAGTTCGGCCCAGAGGCCGCCAGCCAACTCCGCCTCGCCGATGCAAAGCGTGGCGGCGTCGGCCGTGCATGGTGAGCAACGAAGTCTTTCTCAAACTGAGTTGGCCGCAATTCGCGCGAAAATAGCAGCTCATTGGGCGCCCGCCATCGTCTCGCAACCCGATCAATATGTCGTGGTCGTTCGCTTCCGTCTCGAGCGTGATGGTCGGCTCTCCGCAGCGCCGGAAGTTGTCAGCACGGGATCCGCCCCGCATTATCAAGCCGCCGCCGAGGCCGCCAAACGCGCCATTGTGCTTTCGCAGCCGTTCGACATGCTTTCGCCGTCCAACTACGACGCATGGAAGGATGTGGAGATCATCTTTGATCCGCGCGAGCTGAAGGCGTTGCCGGTGATCGGCAACAGCACCGTCGCGCCTCGATGCATCCTTTCCGACGACCGCGTCCTTTCCGACTACGGCGGCGCCTATGACGATCCCAGGCTGCGCGCCAAGCTCGCCATTATCCTCAGCCGCCTGAGTGCAGCATCTGCCCGGCCGGACGTCCACTACAGCGTCACCATCCTCAATTCGCCGACCGTCAATTCCTATATGATGCCCAATGGCCAGCTTTACGTGACGAGGGGGCTGCTCGCCCTCGCCAACGACAGCGCCGAGGTCGCATCCGCGATGGCCCAGCAGATGGCCCACGTCATCGCCCGCCACGCTGCGGTCCGGGATGGCGACGCGATGGCGTTCGCGCACTCGACAATCGCACCGAAATGCTTGTCGCGCGCAGAAAATTGAGGCCGACACCATGGGCGTCGACATTGCGGCGAAGGCCGGCTTTGACCCCTTCGGCGCTGCGCGACTGTTCAATGCCATGGCGCGCAACGCCGAACTGCGTTCGGCTGGGCACAATGCGCGGTTTGCTGATCTCACGTCTGAGCGCGTCGCGAACGCCCAGGCCGCGGCCCAGCATGTGGCCGCCATTGGAGCGAAGAGTCGCGACAAGGCCGACTACCTCGCCAGCATCGATGGCATGACGTATGGCAGCGATGCCGATGAGGGCTTTGTGCGTGGGCGGCAGTTCATCCATCCCGGGCTCGGCTTTACCTTCATGGCGCCGGAGGGATTCGTCCTAGATACCGCTGGGCGCGCGATGCTCGGATCGAAGGAAAGCGACGGCCAGGCGCTGCGCCTCGACGTCGTGAAGGTTCCCACCGGCCAGTCTCTGGTCGAGTATCTCCGTGCAGGCTGGATCGAGAAGATCGAGGACGGTTCGGCGGAGGAGTTCCTGGTCAACGGCATTCCGGCAGCCACGGCGGCCGCTGCCCACGATCCGTGGAGTTTTCGGCTTTATGTCATGAAGCTCGTGAAGCTCGACAATCTAGTTTGTCGTATCATCTTCGCTGCTAAGAATCGGACGGCCGATGCGGATCGCTCGTTCCGCGAGTCGATCCAGACCTTCCGTCGTCTGTCGGAACGAGAAAAGGCGATGAGGCCGCAGCATTTGAAGGTCGTCAAGGTGCAGCCGGGCGACACCATGGAATCGCTGGCGGCCGCGATGGCGTTCACCGATCATCAGGTGGAGCGCTTCCAAGTGCTGAACGGCCTTCAGCTCAACGCGGCGCTGAAACCCGGCGATCTGGTCAAGATCGTCGTCGAGTAGCGCGCCCTTCAGCACCGTCGCGGTTATTCGGGGCGGCCTGACTCCATCACGACAAACATCACTGTCGAAAAACTGCGTCACGCCTTGCTTCGTCCCAGAGCCAGACTGCGATACCGGGCTCACTGCGCCCACCCATCGCGACAAGGGCCGCAGTGGGTGCCAGTCGCGCTCGCCGCGTAGAACGGGCACGGCCGGGGTCGGTGATGCGGAGCGGCTGGAGAAAGGGCCGCTGAGCGGATGCGGGTGACGGACCGGTTCGGCCACAGAGGGGTCTTAGCCGGCAAGCCTGGCGATAAAGTAGCTCCGTGCACCGGTTTCAGGCCACCAGGTCCTTGGTCGGGGCATCGGCGAGATATGAACTCAGCCCAATTCCTTGAAGAACATTACCAGAATCTGAGGATCGGCGATGACCTTCGCTTCCTTGACAATCTTGCCGGCCGCGTCGACAACGCACCCACTGGACTGTTCCAAAGACACGTCGATTCCTGCATCATATTGCATAGGCTGCCTGCCTGAGCTGCGACGCTTGGGGCCGCCCCGCCAGTCTGGACCCCGTTTCACCATCCTATCGGGGAGACAGCCGCTTTCACCTCACACTCCGCCGGAGGGCCCATTATGCCATCCGTGACCTCTTTTGCGTTCAAACCATCTTGTTTTCAGACGCTGTACGTCTTTTTTGGCCAACGGTCTTTTTAGAACATCGACTTAGGCAAACATCTTTGTCGACTCGGAAATTGAATATTTCGCGTAAACCCCGCGTTAACGGCCTACTGCTAAGCGGCTGGGTCGGGAGTTTTTGATGGATCGTAAAATGAGTAACAAAGTATATGACTGAAATAAAAATGGCATCTCCAGATAGTTAGCACGGCGACTCGATCGAGCCCCCAATGCCATCCCGCCACACTGCAACGATTCCTTATGCACTCGTCATCGATGATGATGAAGATGTCTGCAAGCTCTTTGCGACCGCACTTGGTGATCTTGGCATCGAGTGCGCAGCGTTCTCAGCTGCAAAACCCGCGCTCGCTTCGCTTGATCAACGTTGGCCAGCTATCATTTTTTTGGACATCGCTCTCGAGCAATCGGACGCCATCGATGTGATTAGGGGTCTGAGCCAAAGGCAATACAGCGGGACCCTTCAATTGATAAGCGGGCAAAGAACATGGCTTCTAGAGGCCGTTCAACGACTTGCCATGCGACACGCACTTACATTGTGCCCGCCGCTCGAGAAGCCGATAGAAGCTCAGACCATCCGAGCCGTGGTAACAACCGCTGGGCTCGGGCAGGAGCATATTTTAAAGTACCCGTAGTCACGATTTCATCTGGTCCGCAGATAGAATGTTAGGGAGCCGAGCCGCCGAGCTCGCTGCGGCAACCTTCGAGGAGACCACTAGATGCCGTAATGGGCGCTCCCGCGGAGCGTGAGGCGAAGGCGGCTGTCTCCGATAGGATGGTGAAACGGGGTCCAGACTGAGAAGGGTCGGCCCCAAGCATCGCAGCTCTCAGGGAGATAGCCTATGCAGTATTATGCAGGGATCGACATATCATTGGAACAGTCCAGTGTGTGCGCTGTCGACGCGGCAAAATCATCAAGGAAGCGAAGGTCGCTAGCGATCCTTGCGTCCTGGCAACGTTCTTCAAGGGGTTGGGTTTTCCGGTGACGCGGATCGGGTTCGAAGCGGGGCCCTGTCGCATTGGCTGTACGCGGGTCTTAGGCAAGCCGGATTCGACGTGGTGCTTTTGGAGACCCGCCACGTCAAGGCAGCGCTGTCAGCGATGGTGGTCAAGACCGACCGCAAAGATGCGCGTGGGATTGCGCAGCTCCTACGCATGGGCCGGTACCAGGGCGGTGCATGTAAAATACAGCCAAACCGGAAAACAAAATTCGACAAAAAAGGCCTCGCCCGGCAATTCTCGAGTGAGACGCTGGCGGGTCATTATTCCGTTCAGGGATCAAAGAGGCGCAGCTGCGCAGGGCCCTTCGGGTGCGGTTGTCAGACGCGATCGACGGATTTTTGTCCCGTAAACAAGCGATCGACGAAGTCGCCGGGATTTTCACGCCCGCGAAGGAGAGGGTACATGCGGAGCCGGTTCCCCTCGTGGCCTCTCCGTCGAGGTCGCAACTATCGAGAGCCACCCGATATCTGCCGCGCTCGACGGCCTCGCCGAAATTCATCGGCCCCTGGGACGCGTGCCCACTCCATAAACTCCCCGTCCCCGTCGATCCGCAACCGGCGCCCCATGATCGACCTCAGAGGGGGTAGCAAAAGATAACCAGTAAGGCTACGCCGGCTAGCCGACTGGGGATAACCCTCTAGTTCTTGCTGCAGTTTCAATTTTTTGGCCATACGGCATAGCGCGCTTCAGCTTGCCGACGGCGCCGGCTTCGCTGCGGAAGAAGTTCACTCGCTCATCCATCTGCGACGACTGCTGCTCCAGCGCCTTCGCGGTGGCGGCGTTCTCCTCGACCAGCGCGGAATTCTGCTGCGTGACCTCGTCCATCTGGGTCAACGCCTTGTTCACCTGCTCGATGCCCGCAGCCTGTTCAGCGCTGGCGCTGGCGATATTGGCGACGATGTCGACGACTGACTTGATCGACGACACGATCTCGTTGAGCGCCGCGCCGGCGCGATTTACCAGCTCGACGCCGTCTTTAACCTGGGCGTTGGAGCTGGTGATCAGATCCGTGATGTCCTTGGCGGCTTGCGAGGACCGCTGCGACAGACCGCGGACCTCCGCCGCTACCACCGAGAAGCCGCGGCCGGCGTCGCCGACGCGGGCCGCTTCGACCGCGGCGTTGAGCGCCAACAGGTTGGTCTGGCGTGCGATCTCGTCGATGACGCCGATGATATCGGCGATCCGGTGCGAGGATTCATCGATCCGCGCCATGGCTTCCACCGCCTGCGCCACGACGGCGCCGCCGCGGCTGCCGATCTCCCGGGTGGTCGCCGCCGCGCGGCGAGCCTGCTGGGCGTTCTCGGCATTCTTTCGCACCGTCGCGGAGATTTCCTCCATCGACGCCGAGGTCTGCTCCAGACTGGCGGCCTGCTCCTCGGTACGTTGCGATAGGTCTGTCGTCGCGCTCGTAAGCTCGACGGCAGCGTTGGCGACCCCCTTGGCCGCCGCCTTGATTTCGGAAATGGTCTCGGCAAGGCGCTGCGCCGTGGTGTTGGCGTTGTCCTTCACGCTGGCGAAGGCCCCCTGATAGTTGGCGGTGATGCGGGCAGTGAGGTCGCCTTGCGCCAGGGCACCGAGCGTGCGCACGACGTCGTCGAACATCTTGCCGACGTTCTCGCACATGGTGTTCATCGACGACGCCAGATTGCGGATAATGCCATCCTTACCTTCGAGTGGCACGCGCTGCGAGAAATCGCCGGCCATGGCCGCCTCGACGATGCCGCCGACTGCGGCGTTGAACTCGTTCATCACCCTGGCGGTGGCGGCTTCGCGTTCGGCTGTCGCTCTACGGTCTGCTTCGGCCTTCTCCTCGATCGCGCGGCGAGCGTGCTCGGCCTTTTCGGCGGCCGCCCGCCGGTCCCGGGCGGCGGCGGCTTCGCGTTCGGCTATCGCTCTGCGGTCGGCTTCGGCCTTCTCCTCGATCGCGTGGCGATCGCGCTCGGCCTTTTCGGCGACCGCCCGCCGCTCCCGCGCGGTGGTTTCCGCCTCCAGCCGCGTCTTTTGGATTGCGGCGTCGCGAAATACCAGCACCGCCTTCGCCATGGTGCCGATCTCGTCGCCGCGATCGATGCCGGGGACTTCAACCGAGGTGTCGCCGCCAGCGAGAATGCCCACGGTCTCGACCAACTGGCTGACCGGCCGGGTGATCGACAGCGCGATGAAGATGCTCAAGCCGCCGGCCACCGCGAGCATTGCCCCAAACAGCGCAAGAATCGCCCAGAAGCTAAAGCGCGCCTCGTCGGCGATGCCGCGCACCGTGACGACGAGATCATCAGCGAGCCGCGCCTCGATTGACCGCAGCGCGTCAATGTATTTGGTAGCGGCGGCGAACCATTGTGCACCAGTGACGCCGCCGACATTGCGGTTGAACGGCGCCTCCTCAGCAGCTGCGCGCATGCGGGCGAGTGCGTCGAGATCGGCATTTTGCAACGCCGCCCTGGCGAATTCGATCTGATCCGCCGCCGCGTTCTTGTCGAACGACGCCATTTGAGCGTCCTGAAGCGCGCCCAGTCGAAGAAAGTTGCGGTAGGCGTCCGGCGCGAATTCGCCCCTAGTGAATCCGGCGATACCGGTGGCGCGCTCCTGGCCGGCAAATTCTTTGCGCCGCGTCACTGCGGACAGCGCGGTTGCCGCCCGCATGATCTCTCCGTTTTTACTCATGCTGCCGATCGAGTCGATGATGCCGACCAAAGGCCGGATCACACTCGTGTAGTAGGCCGACGTCTCCTTCGCGCTCACGGCAAAACTATCGGCGGCGCTGCGGGTGCTCTGCAGTGCGTCGAGCGCGGTTCGGGCATTGGCCAGATCCGACTTGAATCCGGTGCTCAGTGCTGCGGCATCGAGCGCATCCATCTGTCGCCGCCAGGTGGCCTGCGCCTTGTCAGTGACCGGGCGTTGATTGCGCAACGTATCGGCCAACGTGCCGCCTTTCGAATCGACAAAGCCGGCCGTGGCGCCACGCTCCTTCTGCAACTCGTGGACGAGGCTAGAAATTTCCGGCGCCGTGCGCGCGATGGCCGCGATCTGGTCGGCACTGGAATAGATCGAGTGCTTCTCCAGTATATCCTTGAAGGCAAAAGCCACGAAGGCGAGCGTGGGAACAAGACATGCGATCGCAATGCGAACCGGAATCTTGATGTCGTTCAGGCGCGGCATAGCACCCATCCTTGCAGCGTCGACCGACGTCGGCTGTAGCGGTCCATTCCTGGCGTGGGACGTGGCCGTCCAAAATGAGCTCGGACGACACGTCAAATTGCTGCCTGCGCGGCAGGCCCCAATGGCCCAAAATTTGCGTGTAACCGATTAAAAGATACTTAAATCGGCTCGAGCGCGCGAACATTTTTTAGGAGGCGGCTTAACATACGCGCTATGCAATCCAGTTGTTAATTCGAATTGACAGCGGATAACACACGTTGCCTGGGCGCGGGCGCCGCCACCGCGTCGCGATCTGGTCCGGCGGGGAAGCATCTAAAGCCGCGACCGAAGAATGTACCGAGGTGAGTGCTGCAAAATCGCAGCAGTTTTTCACGATCTGTCAACTAATCCATGGATTCGTGTATCAACTCTGTAGCAATTGATTATCAGAATGTCGGTACGCTGCCATCGTGTGGTGCTTGAAAAGCAGTGCTATCAATGCGCATCGTCGTGGCTGACCCGAGCCGTACGGCCCGGAAGCTTGTATCGCGGCTTCTCAAGAGCGACGGTCACTCAGTGAGCGCCGTCGACGACGTGGCCGGAAGGGAGCAGTCCCGCCAACAAAGCGTCGCCGTGTTTGGCCCGCCGTGATCGCGGCTGGTGGGTCCGTTGCTATTGACCATCTTTCGGATCGTCTCGGCCTTCTCCCAGCTGACATAGCCCTCATGGGCGTTCGGCTGTAGCGTCAGCCAATCACTGCGCCGATGCCACGGATATAGAAGCTCCGCAAACTCGGTTCCGTGGACGTTCTCAAGCTTTGTTATACAATCGTTGGCGACCACACCGCTCGCTGGGTCAAGCAGCTCCCGGCGGCGAGGTGATGCCTCCCCGGCAGCACGCATGTCGGAAGATCCGCCGTAGCACCTATGCTCGGTGGGCTACGCCATATTTATCGCTCTGCTGCGTGACATATTTTTGCGCCCTACAGGCCGGGGTGTAACTGGATTACTCAAAAATCGCATCACCGATGAGACGCTCAAGCTGCTATCGCAACTCGCCGAAGAAGCCGGCCTGCGCGCGCGGATCGATGCGATGTCTGGCGGCGAAGCCCGTCTACCATGCGGACGGAGCCGACCTGATTTGGTTGCGGCAGCATGTCGACGCCTTTCTTGAAACTAGCATCAGTTGAGATGTGTCAACAGGTCAGCGGCAGGGTGATCTGCGTAAAGCTTCCATTGGGGCGAGCGCATCACACTTCGAGGCAAGGTCGAGGTGTCGATCCGGTGCACGAAGGCGCTCAAGCTCATGCTCGACGATATGTCGAGAAGGCGCCGTCTCTGCCATCCGTTCCCGCCGGAACTGAGCACGGACGACAGCTTGTAGAGGGCGAAAAGCAGCCTCGGTCGAGGGTGCCGTGGCCCACACCGAAGCGTTCTAGCCCTCCACGACTAGGTCATCGATTTTGAAGTTTGAATCATATCACGCCACCTTGTCGAGCTTATAGATCCAGATGTGAACTACAAGGTCCCGGTTAAAGAACTCCATGGCGGCCATGAGCCCGGTCCTTGAGTTCCTGCATTCGATGAGACGCGGATGTAGCGCAGCCTGACGACTTCCATGGAATCGATCGTCTAGTTAGGCTCACTGCGTTTCAAGAGCTAAGCTGCGGCGCGTCGCCGTGGACTGAAATTTCAATGTTTGACTAGTGGTAGATGATTTCGCCCAGAAGTGGGTCTTTGCCTCCGACGCGTTTGGTTTCTTGTGCGGCGCGGTAGGCCAGAGTCACTAGCCTCGGTAGGTTAAGTGGACGAGGACACCGTAGCTTTTCCGCGATCGTCTGCAACTCGGTGAGCTTATAGTAAAACTCTCCTATTAGTTCGCACTCATGAGGTGTACAGTCGCGCGCTTTCTTTCCATTGATTTGAACCACATCCATTGAGCGGTTGTCATCAAGGCGTCCCCTGGCCATTGTCACTCCCCCTATTCGTTGAGTGCGTGAACCCACTGCAAGTCAGATGATTTTGTGGCGGAATTGCACCGGCTGCTCTTCGGTGGATATGCGAGGGCCTGTTCGACGAGACGGCGAATTGCTTCCGGCCCTGCTTGGCTGATCTTCGTGTACTTTCGCGAAGTATCGATCGTGCGCATCGGCGGGGGTAGCGGTCGAACCAACCCGGCGTCACGCCCAGCGCACGCTCCTCGTCCTTGTCTCATAGGCATCTGAGATATTGGCGAGTTTGAAGCAATGTGTGATCAATTATTCGGGATCGACCCGCGTCTTTATAAGAAACAAAGCCCTGCAAAGGGGGTTGAAGTGGCACTAGTAGAAATAAGAAATAGCCTAGGCTCCAGCATCTCCCACATAGCGGAATCGGCGTGATGGGTTGCCAAGAGTAGTGAAGACGTACCGCGATCAAATCTTGGATAATGACTCCTATTCAATACTGCGTTTAGGCCGCGCAGGCGGCGACGGCATTCCGCTCCCTCGTGGGGAGGCTTCTTTCTACTCCAATTCGTCAGAAGGTGGTGACGAAATTCGCGGCAAACGAAATATAGTCAAATGAGTGTTGCTCACCGGACACACCTGCGAGAGCAGCCAGGTCAAGGCCGATAACCTGCAGCTCGTGCCCTTTGGGTGCCGACTCACTTTGGCAGCCAGGGAGCGGTACAGCTGACGCGGCCCCTCTAATCAGGCGTGCGCGATCCGCCAAATCAAGTCATGCGCCGCGCAAGTTCGTCGGGAACAGATTGGCATCGCGCAATACTGCTGCGCGCAAGTCAGCCTTCTGTAAGTTTGCCCCGCTCAGGTCGACACTAGCAAGATTGGCACCCTAGAACAAAAGTGCCGTTGTTTGTATCCGTGACCAGCGTGGTCCGCTGGTCGCGGCTCACTCTCGATGGCTTGGTGGCTGTCGCCGATGATGATCGACAATGACGGACACTGAATTGATGCCTTTAGATGCCGCGCGCGCCGCCGTTCCGGCGGTGTGACGCCCAAAACGTTGCTGCTGCGCGCGAGGCAAGGCAAGTTGACCGTCTATCGGCCCGGCAAGGTGTATTTGACGACACTGGCAGATGTGCAGGAGATGATGTCGCGTAAACCAAGGGGGCCGCGGTTGTGACTCCACCTCTAGATACAACGCCGACGGCACGGGCCGGATTTTCACCCACTGGAAGCTCCAAGCTTTCGGCGCACCAAAATTGTGAAACATCGAGAAGGTCGCAGTTCCCCCACACCGCCCCATACCCTCAATCGGCATGATTTCGGTCCCCTCTCGTCTCCCTCCTCTCATTCCGTGTTCAACGGAGTCTCGACGACGCAATAACGGGGGCTAAGAGGCCCCAAAGTCTGAACTCAGCCAAACGAGCGAACTACGATCGGGAAAACGCGAACCGGCCCTCTTGCATCCCGCGACCGTCGCCGGCCAAAGGCTCTGCTCCGCAGGGATTTCCCATCCCCTAATCGCTCGCGCTCGACGCATCTGTCTTCCGGCCGGTGCTGGCCGCACTCTCTTCGAGCAGTCGCTGCAGACGGCCTCGTCCCGACACTTGTCAACGAAATAGCGAGCAGAATACGCGCGCGATGTATGCTGGAACGAGCTTGCTTTGTTGCCGAGGCGGGCAAGACAGCACACCCTTCGGCGGTGAAAATCGCTTGTGCTCCCCCACTCGAGGATCATGGCCCCGTATCAAAAAAGATACTACAATGACGCTACCGACGAGTCCGCAGGGCCAATAGCGCGCGCTGACAACGGGGGGAGAGCGAGGCCCTATTTGCCTGTAGGCAGCCAATGATGCGGCCGCCGCCCGGGCGCAGTCCTTCACAATAGGTGCGGAAGTCCGGGCCACAGGCTGAGCGCATGATGAAGATTTCCTCGCGCGGCGAAACGACGGGTAGCTCGTCGCTTACCGTCGGCGCGGGGGGAGCCTGCGGGGTGTTGCCCACCGCAGCATCGCCGAGCGCCAGTCGACAAGGCGCCGAGAGGCTCGCCACGTTGTTTTTAAGACACGCAAGCCCCGAAGCGCCAGCTGTAACGCCGGCGCAGTGTGCTCGATAATCGGCGCGGCAGGCCTGGCGGATGTGGCCGATCTGCGCTTTGCTGGGCTTGGTGGTCGCCGGCTCCGCAGCCTTGGCGGCAGGGGGCGTGACCGCGGGAGCCTCGGTCGAAGCAGGAGCCTCGGAAGGTGGTGCCGTAGGAGTGGAAGCGGTGGCGGCCGGGGTCGGAGCCGCAGCGGCTGGCTGCGTTGCGGTTGGAGCGACATCTGCCGCGTTGACCGCCCGCCGACACGCCTCCGACACGCTCGCCACATTTTTCTGAAGACAGGCAAGCGCGGGAGCGCCGCCGGCCGGAACGCCAGCGCAGTGCTCTTGATAATCGGCCCGGCAGGCCTCACGGATCGCATTGATCTGCGCCTGGGTCGGCTGTTGGGCGAAGAGGGGCCCACTCGCACTGATCATTGCGAAGATGACCGAGCAGACGCTCCAAAGGTCGGCCGCGGCCGAAGCTCGATTGCCAATGAGGGTCATAGGATGATCCTTCGAGTTCATAAGGCCCTTACTCGAATTCGGTACCGTCCGCCGTCCCAAAAACCGAAACTGTTCGCAGATGATATCTGCGAATAAAGTGGAGTCGAGTCCGTTGCGGATATTTCTTATCGAAAGAATAGATGAACCATGTTCTGGTCCCGATCCATATAGTAGTCGAAAAGCGATCGTGGGGACGACAAACATGTCCATTGATGCGATACCGTCGGCATGGTTGCAAGGAAAGATCTTCCAGCCTTGTGACGGCGGCCGCTTTCTCTTTGGCAATGTATTTGTGCAACCGTCGTCTGCCCGACATCGATCCCGCCACTTGAGGACTTCGCCATGAATCCGGGGCTGCCCTGTGGTTGATGGAGATAAACATCGAGGGCCTCTGATCGGCTGCGCGGTAGTGCTTCTCCCAGGGCTTGTAGAACTACTCGGTTTTTTCCTCGGCCATCGTGTCGTTCCGAGAGATTCCCAACATCTTAAGGTTAATTGGATTCGAGCGCTGCCTTGTTGTTTTTGTAGCCGCACATCCTGAGCCACATCGGCTGATCTTGGCGCCCGAGGCCATTGTCACGACTGCCGCCGCGCAATCCTGCGCGGATCGGGACGCTTTGTCCAAAAATATATCTGGCGCGAACTCGTCGAGCTTTACCGTCTAACCCAGCCGGCACGCAACCTCGAACCGTCGCCCCAACCACGCCCTTGATGCAGTCAGCGTGCGCGATGGGGCGCGCGAACTCGTGCCCTGGCGTTGGGGTCTCGTGCCGAGTTGGTGGAAGAAACCGCTCAAGGACGTTCCGGCCACCGTTAACGCCCACGGCGAAACCGTCGCCGAGAAGCCGATGTTTCGCTCCGCTTTCAAACGCACTCGTTGTATTATTCCAGTATCGGGTTACTACGAGTGGCGAACGATCAACGGCGCGAAGCAGCCCTACTACTTCAGTGCTTCTGGCGCCGGTGTGTTTTCGATCGCCGGCCTTTGGGATGAATGGAACGATATCACGAGCGGTGAGCCCCTGCTCTCCTGGACAATGATCGTGACGGAAGCTAATGAATTTGCCGGCCGCATTCACGATCGCATGCCGGCATTTCTTGCCGGCGATAGTTTCGAAAGGTGGGTCGATGGCTCCGCCAGCGTCGAACTCTTATGCTCAGCACCCGAAAATTTGCTTCATGTCTGGCCCGTATCGAAGCGCGTGAACCGATCCGGCACCGGAGGCCACGATCCCACACGTATTGATCGCATCGCCAGTTGATCCTGCCTTGATACCCTTGATCTGGCGTCAGTCACCCAGGCGCAAGAGC
>Ga0126371_10000403_pt1 | contig 35072 bp, 22 predicted proteins | sample PanSoiMetaPlot_4_FD_110145 | JGI IMG/M metagenome (GOLD analysis project Ga0126371, IMG submission 110145) | Tropical forest soil microbial communities from Panama - MetaG Plot_4 | ecosystem: Environmental > Terrestrial > Soil > Tropical forest > Bulk soil | place: Panama | collected 2016-02-17
AGCTTCGCGATCTCAAATTCCTTGGCCAGTAGCTCGTAGACGGTCTCTTGATATTTCAGGTCACGAAAACGGCGGAGATATTCCATTCCCGCCTGGGTGACTCTCCCCTTTGAGAGATTGATATCGGAACCGGGATCATTTGGAGAACTGGCAATTCGCGCAAGTTGAGACTGCAACGCCGCCAGTTCCTGTTTAGCCAGGATCAAGTCCGGATTGTCTTCGGCAGCGTACGCGCGCATGCCCTGGATCTGTACTTGCTTTGCCGCAACCTGGGCACGCAAGACTGCTGCCGACTCGATCAAGGCACGAGCCTGACTATCAATTTGGAGGACGCCAGTCGACTGCTCCGTCTCCGTCATCGCGTTCTCAGCCGCTGTGAGGTTCTCTTTCGTCTGCGCCAACTGCTGCTCAAAAAACAACCGCCGGCGAGAGGCTTCAGTGATGGCCAAGGTTGCAGAAAGCTTGCGATATTCCTCAATGTACCCGTTGGCGAGTTCTGCGGCCCGTGCGGGGTCGTGATCCTCAACCGACAAACGGATAAGGCCGTCTTTCGCACCCGACGAAACAGAGGTGCGCTTTTCGAGTTCTTTGCGCGCGTCGGACATGCGTTTCTCGCGATATTCCTGCAGGAGGTTGAAGCGCTTGATCATTGCATCTTCAACCGTGCGGCTCGTGATCAAAGCGACATACATGTCCGACGGATTCTTGATGCTCAACCCGCCGCTCGCAAGTGAAGCCAGCGATCCCAGCGCGCCCATGCCTCCCAGTTGCCCGAGCAGCGAGGAGCCGAGTGAGGAATTCTGTGAAGGCGGAAGAAGGACGATCTTAGCTTCGTAGCGAACCGGCAAAATGAAGGCAACAACCGTTGCCACAAGCGCTGCGCCGATTACGAATCGGGCGATGAAGCGCTTGTTCTCAAGCAGGAGAATCAGATGGTCGAGCAGCGAGATTTCAGTATCGACCTGATAAGGCTCGGCTACGCCCCTGCTCGGAGCTGAGACGGGTTGAATTTCCGCGGGAATCATTTCTCGCAATTGATCGACAGTTTGTTTCTTGTATCAGCAGTCTGCAAATCTTAACAGGACATTTCCGACTAAAATCTTAGTCATTCTGATACATAGACCGCAACCAAGTGCGATAGTAGCTTGGATTTGTGCAAGCTTTTGAACAAATGTCGTGGCAGCGCGAAAAAGGTAACCTTCTGATATACAGTCCAAAGCGTTCGAGACTGCATCTGTGCGAAGCAGGTTGGGCACTGAGCATCCGCTTGGCTATCAGCTAAAAATACAATGACGTTCGTCAAAGCTATCATGAATAGCCTTAGGAGTAGATGCGGCTGCGCCTGCCTTTGGATGGCTTTGCCTCTCGCTTTAATGGTATTCGCTGGGATGCCCGAAGGTCTGTACTCACAAGTACTTGACACCGAAAGGCACCAGCTGGACCCCAAAAGTGCAGACTCAGGGAGTGCGGAACCCAAGAATCCAGATCCAAAGGATAAGGCGGCCGATCATCGCTTCGATCTGCTCCCTCCCGTCTCGCTGAAATCACTCCCCAAGAACATTCTCGTCGACCAAACCAAGTTCTGGACGACTCCCTTTCGTATGACGCAATCGCAGTGGCAGTGGACGGTGCCACTGACCTTCGTCGGGGCTGGGTTGCTCGCGAGCGACACGGCGATCCAGGGGCATGTGCCGACAGATCACACTTCGACGTCGCGTGGCGCTACCGGGTCGAATGCCGGTGTGGCAGCCTTCGTAGGCCTTGGAGCTGGGATGTACTTGTGGGGATACGCAAGGCACGCGGACGAGCCACGCGAGACCGGTCTGCTGGCCGGAGAGGCTGCGATCGACGCCACTCTCGACACCTACGCATTCAAGTACATCTTTGGCCGCGAACGCCCTTTGACTGGTGACGGGAAAGGGAAGTTTTTCCAGGGTGGGGTTTCATTTCCCTCGGAACACGCGGCCGTTAGCTGGGCGATCGCGAGCGTTATTGCCCACGAGTATCCGGGACTGCTGACCCAGATTTTGGCCTATGGCGGGGCGGCGACGGTGAGCGCGGCGCGCGTCATCGCTCAACAACACTTCACGACAGACGTGATCGCGGGTGGTGCCCTGGGGTGGTACCTGGGACGGCAAGTGTATCGTACCCACTCTCGCTACAGCAGCGCCGAGATTGCGCGATGGGGAACGTTCACCCGCGAAGAGGAAGACTCGGCTCACGAGCCGCAAAACATGGGGTCACCCTTCGTTCCATTGGATAGCTGGGTCTATCCCGCCATGGAAAGGCTGATCGCAAAGGGATACGTCGGGTCGGGATTTCTCGGAATGCGTCCGTGGACGCGCATGGAGTGTGCGCGCTTGCTGGCAAAGGAAGCCGGCCCTTCGCTCGAAAATGAGAGTGCTGAAGATACAGATGTCGGAAGGATCTATGATTCATTGAGAGCGGAATTCGCCGACGAAATCTCTCGCTTGGGAGGCGAGACGAATCTCGGCGTCAACGTCGAATCGGTCTATACGCGCTTGATGGGAATCTCAGGCAGGCCATTGCAGGATGGACTGCATTTCGGGCAGACGATCATTAACGATTACGGGCGGCCCTACGCGGAGGGATTCAACAACGTCACAGGCGCTTCGGGACACGTGGTGGCGGGACCGTTGTCGTTCTACGTGCGAGCCGAGTATCAACACGCGCCTTCCGGTTCCGCTCTGTCTCCACTGGCAGCACAGACCATTCAGGCAGTCGACGGTCTTCCAGTCGCCCCACCGACGACGCCCACCCCCGCAGTGAATCGCATGGATCTGCTGGAGGGGTACGTCGGCGTGCAGCTAAACAATTGGCAATTCACGTTCGGCAAACAGTCCGCGTGGTGGGGAGCGGATCAAAGCGGCGCGATGCTGTTCAGCACGAATGCTGCCCCTATCCTGATGCTGCGAATCAACCGCGTGTCGCCGTTCCGGTTGCCGCTCCTTGGATCAATGCGGGTCGATTACATGGTGGGCCGCATCAGCGGTTATCACTGGGTCTTCGGCGTCAACACGGGCTTTGTGGGAACGTGGACTGAGACGCTTAGCAATCAGCCGTTCATCATGGGAGAGAAGCTTAGTTTCAAGCCGTCGTCCAATCTGGAGGTGGGCCTAAGCGCGACCGCTTTGTTCGCGGGGCCTGGCGTTCCAGCTACGCTACACAAGCTCCGGCAGGCGATGTTTTCATCGGGCAATGGCCTTCCTGGAGCATCGGGGGACGCGGGCGATCGCAGAGGAGGATTCGACGTTGCGTACAGAATGCCAAGACTGGGCGGGCTGACCTTCTATGTGGACGCCTTCACCGACGATCAAGCAAATCCATGGCTCGCATGGAACAAGGCTGCTGTGACTTCTGGTTTGTACCTCTCGCAAGTGCCGGGAATTCCGAAGCTTGATCTTCGGATCGAAGGCCTCTATACCGATCCGCCCGGTGGAAATTCGACAGTGCAACATGGGTTCTTCTATAGCAACAGCCGATTCAAGAGTGGGTATACGAACGACGGATATCTGATTGCAAGCTGGATCGGCCGGCAGGGACAGGGTGCGCAAGCGTGGGCCACGTACTGGCTGAGTCCGCGCAGCAACATCCAGTTGAGCTTCCGGCATCAGAAGGTAAGCCAGCAGTTCATTCCTGATGGCGGTTCGCTAACGGACTTCGGCGCCTCGGGCGAATATTGGTTTCGCCACAACTTCGGCGTTTCAGCGTGGGTACAACACGAGCGCTGGTTGTTCCCCGTGATTCAACCGAATGTTTCGAACAACGTGACAGCAGCCGTGGAGTTCCTGTTCCAGCCGAAGAAGCTGTACCCACGAACCAGCGGTGCCAAACAACCTTAACAGCGAGACCGAAGGTCTTCAGCCAAGGCGCATTGCCCGCGACACGTCCAGAAACATGCCTTCCGCAGTTTGCGTTGATCTGAGTGCTTCGGATCAATTCCACCCGTTTAAGTGCCTTACCCGAAAAACTTGCACCGAGCGGGTTGGTAGGGTCACGTTTAACCGCATTCCGCGGCCAACCGGCGCCATGTGCAGATCAAAATGCCCGAACTTGCCCGTGTGCCTATAATGCGAGACCAATGACACGTTTTTCATCTCAGGTCCAACAATTGGCGGCCGTGGTTTTTAGTTCGTGTCTGCGGAAACTCTCAAGGATATTCAGCATCCGCCCAGTATTTCCGAAAGGGGCCTGCTGCTACTGCATAGCCTGGGTTTCAATCGTCCTTTTTTCAACGGCGGTGCCAGTCTCAGCAACCGGTCCCCTGCTCGTGTTGCAGCACGTGACCGTAGTTGATGTGAGCAGCGGTGCGCTGCATCCCGACAGGGCGGTGGTGATCCAGGGTGATCGCATTATCGAAGTTCAGCCCAGCACGAAGGCTCGGCTCCCCAAAGGCACGCATATCGTCGATGCGTCAGGTAAATTTCTCATCCCTGGTCTCTGGGACATGCACGTCCACACAATCTTTGGCGAATGGTTGCCCAAAGACGACAAAATCATCCTGCCGCTTTTTGTAGCCAACGGCGTGACCGGTGTGCGTGACATGGGAGGTGACCTCGAGGATCTTAAAGTCTGGCGCGCACAAATCACTGCCGGAAAACTGCTAGGTCCACGTATGGTGATCTCAGGGCCTATGCTGGATGGCCCAGTTCCGCGTTTTCCGAGTTCTGTGCCTGTAAAGAACGCCGCCGACGGAAAGCGAATCGTCGATGAGCTTCAGAAATCGGGTGCTGACTTCATCAAGATTCAATCATTGATTCCACGCGACGGTTATTTCGCCGCGGCCGAGGAAGCCAACAAGCTGGGCATTCACTTCGTCGGGCACGTGCCCGATACGGTGCGCGCAAGCGAGGCATCGAATGCAGGCCAGCGCAGCATCGAGCACCTGACGGGCATCTTCGAAGGGTGCTCAACTGTGGAAGAGCAGCTGATGAAAGGGCCAAAAGGGCCAGCTCGCTTTGTCGAGACCTATAGCCCGGAGCGAGCACAGGTATTGATCACGCTCTTCGCGAAAAACCAGACCTGGCAGGTTCCGACCCTCTTATGGGAACACGGACAGTGGCTGATCGACGAAAGCGACTTCATCCGGGATCCCCTGACCAAGTATGCCCCCACGGCATGGAAGCAACGTACCTGGCCAATGTTCACGAAGGACATTCTGAGAGATATGGATACTGACCCCTTATCCGTGCGCCAGCGCTTCACGCAGATGGAACTTGAGATGGTGAATCAGATGCACAAATCGGGCGTACCGTTCCTTGCGGGAACCGATACCGCAGCTGGCGTGAATGTGTTCCCGGGCTTCAGCCTGCACCAAGAGCTAGAGTACTTCGTCAAAGCCGGCTTCACGCCGCTGGATTCGCTACAGACAGCGACTATCAACCCTGCTCGGTTTTTCGGCAGAACTATTGACTTGGGATCGGTTGGGCGTGGAAAACTCGCGGACCTTGTGCTTCTCGACGCGAATCCCCTAGATGACATTCGCAACACACAGAAGATCCGTGCGGTCGTGCTCGCTGGGCGATACTTCTCGCGCGAGCAACTTGACGCAATGCTGCTAGGAGTCGAAACGGCCGCCGCTGCTTCGAAGTAAATGGCGGTCAACCAATCAAACCAAAAAAACAGAGAGACAAAAGATCGGCGACGGTTTCCACATGCTGCACTGGATGCTGGCGGCGCAGGTGCGGCGTTGTTTCAGCCGAGGAAGTTTCTCCCGCGAGCCAGCGGCGCGACACAACCTTAGCGGGTGCTCACGCGATAGGCATGTGAACACCCTGAAGAACGGCCCCTGCACACTAGAAGAGCGTGCGGAACATCCAGAACAGGAATCCAGCAAGAACCATCGACGCGGGTAGAGTCAGCACCCACGCCATCGCGAGATTGCGCACTGTCGCCCACTGCAATCCGGAGTGATTGGCCGCCATTGTTCCAGCGATGCCGGAGGAGAGCACGTGCGTGGTGCTCACGGGCAGGCCGAACCAGTCGGCGGCACCAATGGTCAGCATGGCGGTAATTTCCGCTGCGGCTCCCTGGCCGTAGGTCAGATGCTGTTTGCCGATCTTCTCGCCCACAGTGACCACGATCCGCTTCCAGCCCACCATGGTGCCGAGACCGAGTGCGAGTGCAACTGCAACCTTGACCCAGGCAGGAATGAATCGCGTGGCGCCGTCGACGTGGGTCTTGTAATTGGTGAGGGCTTTCCAATCGGCGGCGTTCAGGGCAGGGTTGCCACTTTTCTTCATAAGGCGCAGGGCTTCGCTGACCAGGTACATGTCGTTGCGGAAGTTGCGGACGCGGTCGTTGGGTACATGAGCGAGTTCTCCGAACAGCACCGTCTCGTTGCTGATGTCACTGACAAGCTGACGCAAGGCCAACATCGTATTCGGAGTGAATTCCTTGGTGCGGATGTATTCGGTGACTTCTTCTCGATCGTCGCCGACGACAGCATTGGGGCTGACATACTTCGTGAGAATCGTGGCGGCCTGTTGGGAGACTGCGATGAAGTCGTCGGATTGCCTCTTGGTGACGGCGTGGTTGAGCGCGTACGCGGTGGGGACGGTTCCGACCAGGATCAGCATGATCAGGCCCATCCCTTTCTGACCGTCGTTCGATCCGTGCGCGAAGCTGACGCCGGTGCAGGTGAGCATGAGCAGGGCGCGGATCCAGAACGGCGGAGGCTCCGTCCCTTCCGGCGCTTCATACAGCTTTCGGTTCTTCACCACCAGTTTCATCAGCCACAGCAGCAGGAAGGAACAAACAAAGCCCACCATCGGAGATAGCAATAGCGACTTGCCGATGTTTGTGGCTTGTGCCCAATCAACGCCGCTCGTACCCGTGCGCGCAGACATCAATTGATTGGCGATGCCTACGCCGATGATCGAGCCAATCAACGTGTGCGAACTGGATGCCGGGAGCCCGAAATACCAGGTGCCAAGGTTCCAGATGATCGCCGCGACGAGCAGGGCGAAGACCATGGCGAACCCGGCCTTGCTGCCAACTTGCAAAATGAGTTCGACGGGCAGAAGCGAGATGATGCCGAAGGCGACCAGTCCGCTCGAAGTCAGCACGCCAAGAAAGTTCCAGAAGCCTGACCACATGACCGCGATGTGGGGCTCCATCGAGTGCGTGTAGATCACGGTGGCAACGGCGTTCGCCGTGTCGTGAAAGCCATTGACGAACTCGAAGCCGAGCGCGACGAGTAGCGCTAGCCCTAGCAGAATGTATGGCGTGAGCGAATTGGAGTGGACTGTCGAAAGGTCGGAAAGAAGATGGTAGGCGGAGTAGACGACTCCGATGACCAGGACCACGCCAAATCCCGCGATGCCGATCATGCCGGGACGGCGGGAAAGTTTTGCTTCCAGAGCTGGAGTGGCTGTTGTTGCCATGAAACGTTCCTCCATGGGCGCGTAGACGCGACTTTATAAATTCAGATCGGGTTCCGATATTGTTGCGAGGCGGGAATGGTAATGAAGGTTTATTACAGAGAGATGAAAATGGGCGGGAATTGACTACGAGATAGATCGTCCGGGTGTGCTGTAACACACCGTTAACAATCGTGGCGTAATCTGCCCGCGATCAGAGGCTGCGAGGATGCGTATCCGTCTGGACGATTCACGGTACTACTTCAATCGCCACGAGTCATGGCTTGCGTTTAACCGGCGCGTCCTCGAAGAAGCGCTCGACGAAACCAATCCCCTGCTCGAGCGCGTGAAGTTCCTGGCCATAACCGCAAGCAACCTGGACGAGTTTGTTGAAGTGCGAGTGTCGGGTCTTCTCCAGCAAGTGGAGCACGGTCTCCAGGAGACCGGGCCAGATGGTCTCAGCGCGCAGGAACAACTCCGCCGAATTTCCGCGGAATTGCACGAATTCGTCGGCCAGCAATACGACTGCTGGAACAAGGTTTTGCTACCGGCACTTTCGAAAGAGGGCATTCACGTATTGCAAGTGAAGTCTCTCGAGCATGGGTCGCGCGATGCGATGGACTTATATTACATGCGGCAGGTTGATCCGCTGCTGACGCCGGTCACCATCGATCCATCTCACCCGTTTCCGCATGTGATCAACAAAGCGTTGTGTGTGGGATTCTCGCTGAAAGCGCGGCGCAGGCCTACGAATACCTATCTTGGCGTGGTGACGGTCCCGCGGAAACTTCCGCGGGTTGTGCGCGTACCGGCGCGAACGGCGAGTATCAATTACGTTTTCCTGCACGATTTGGTGGAAGCCCATGCACGCAACCTCTACAAAGGTTTCCAGGTCATTTCGTCGGGAGCATTTCGAGCGACGCGAAACAGCAATCTCTACCTGCACGAAGAGGAAAGCCGGAGCCTGCTCGAGTCGGTCGACAGCCTGCTGCACAATCGGCGGCGCGGAGACATCGTGCGGATGGAGATCGAGGCCGACGCTGCCGCCGAGATTGTCGATCCTCTCACGGAACAATTCAGGCTTCAGCAGTGGCAGGTATTCAAGACGCCCGGACCAGTGAATCTTTCGCGTTTGTTCTCATTGGCGGAGCAGACGCCGCGTCCTGACCTGAAGTTCCCGGCGTTCGCGCCGAAGACGATCTGCTTCTCGCCAAAGGTGACGAATCTGTATGAGCAAATCCGCGCGGGCGATGTTTTGCTGCATCACCCGTATGATTCCTATCAGCCGGTCGTTTCGTTTATTGAAGCGGGAGCGAGGGATCCTGCGGTGTTGTCGATCAAGCAGACGCTCTATCGAACAAGTGAGGATTCGCCCATTGTGCGGGCGTTGATGGAGGCTGCGCAGTCCAAGGAAGTCGCGGTCGTGGTCGAGTTGAAAGCGCGCTTCGACGAGGCCTCGAACATCCGCTGGGCCCGGAGTCTGGAAGAGGCGGGCGTGCAAGTGTTTCATGGTGTCGTGGGCCTGAAGACTCATTGCAAACTGGCGATGCTGACGCGCAACGATCCGGACGGCGAAATCCGGCGATATGCGCATCTGGGAACGGGGAATTACAACCCGTCGACCGCTCGCTTCTACACCGACCTGAGCCTGCTAACCGCGAATCATGAGATCACCTCCGCGGTACATGCAGTATTTAATTTCCTGACCGCGCGGTCGGAGGAGCGTAGTTACAAACCGCTCTTCGTGTCGCCTGTGGATCTCGCGCGGAACACCGTGCAGTTGATCGATCGGGAAACTGCGCATGCGCGACGGCGGCGCCCGGCGCGAATCATTGCCAAAGTAAACGCGTTGCTGGATCAGCCGATCATCGAGGCTCTCTATCGTGCGTCCCAGGCGGGAGTGGAGGTCGACCTGATCGTGCGAGGCGCGTGCGCGCTGCGGCCGGGCGTCAAAGGGTTAAGCCATCGAATCCGGGTGCGCAGCATCATCGGACGTTTTCTCGAGCACAGCCGGATTTTCTACTTTGAGAATGGCGAAAGTCCGGAGGTTTATCTGGGTAGTGCCGACTGGATGCCGCGCAATTTGTACGAACGCGTTGAGGTGATGTTCCCGCTGCGGGAGTCGGCGTTGCGCGATCGGGTCGTAGACTTGCTACACCATTACTTGAAGGACTCAGCCAAGAGTCGATGGCTTCTGCCGACCGGCAAGTACGTCCGCAGTTTCCGCGGCGATCGGAACCGCGGCAGTCGCAATGGGCACCGCTTCAGCGTGCAGAGTGCGTTGATCGATGGTCCGGGTCCGATCCTTGGACAAACAGAAGAGGTAGAGGCGACTGCCAGCGCAGCTTGAGCCGTTGTGAGTTGCGGCGGCTAGAGAGACGCACCAGCGGCGAGTTTCTATCGCAGCTGATCTCCTGAGTCACGGTTCTATGCAACGGGCAGCGAAAAGTAAAACACTGAGCCGCGCCCAACCTGGCTGGTGACGCCGATCTTGCCTCCGTGAAGTTCGATGATCGCGCGTGCGATCGCGAGTCCCATTCCAGTTCCATGAATTGTCATCCGCTGACTGCGACCGCGGTAAAACTTCTCAAAAATCATCTCCTGCTCGAAGTCGTCAATTCCGGGTCCCCGGTCCGCGACGCTGGTCGTCACCTCGCCGCTACGAAGCTCAGCCGTGATATGGATCGGCGTATCCGGAGGCGAATACCTCGCGGCATTGTCGAGCAATTGCACGAGGACTTCGGTGGTACGGGCCAGGTCCATGCGAACCGCAGGCAGATTCGGCGGAATCTCGGTTGTGACAGGATGACTCTGCAAGGTCGAGTGCGTCTGGCTCAGCGCGCTGTCGACGGCTTCGCGCAACTGATGGGGTTGGAAGTCCAATTCCAGTTGGTGCGAGTCGAGTTGTACGACTTCGGCTGCTTCTCCGACAAGACGGTTCAGGCGGTCACTCTCTTCATTGATCACTTCGAGCAGATCGTGGCGCTGGGATGCATCGAGCGCCGCGCCAGAGAGCAGAGTTTCGGCCGAGGCTTTGATCGCGGTGAGCGGAGTACGGAATTCGTGGGTTACGGAATCGAGCAGCACGGACCGGAGGCGATCACTCTCGCGCGCGGCTTCTGTCTTCGTCAGCTTCTCGGCCGTACTCGCGCGCTCAACGGCTGTGGCCGTCAAGCTGCCGATGGCTTCGATCGTCTCGCGCGACAATTCGCATCCCGATAACGCGATGCTCCCCACGGTGCGAACGCCCATGCGCATCGGCATGAAGCTGATGCCATGCTCGCGATCGAGGATGGGCTCACCGCGGGTGCTGACGGCTTTCAAATGATCGGCAGGGAAGAGTGACTGGCTGGCGAGGTCGTAGTAGTAGGTTTCCTGCTTGCGGTCGAGAAACATCGCTGCGCCCTTGAGCCCGAACGTGTCGACAATAAATTTCGGAATGGCATTCAGCAGTTCAAAGATGTTTTCGCTCACGAGCAACTGCTGGCTGAAGCCGTATAGGCGTTCTACTTCGCGCCGACGGCGGTTCGACTCCGCCGCCTCACGCCGCGCGCGTTCTGAGAGTTCGCTGGCAACGATGGCAGTGAAGAGGAAGGCGATCAGCGTAACCCAGTTCTGGGGATCGGCGATTGTGAATCGCAGAATGGGCGGCAGGAAAAAATAGTTGTAGGCAAGCGTCGAAAGAATGGCGAGAAAGATGGAGTGCCGCAATCCCCAGATCGCGGAAACAATCAGAATCAGCAGAAGGAACGTAAATCCCACGGTTGTGGGATTCACATGCAGCCAGCGAAAGTAAACAAACGTGATTACACCTACCGCCAAGGCGGCGGTGAGGTAGCGTAGTATCTGGGTGCCGATCTTTCGATGCACGTGCCCGATTTTAGCCCATTTAAGATTCCAGCCTTCGTGACGGAGATGGCTTGTGGCAAAGACGCCTGAACAGTGGCTGGAAGAGGCCAGCCCGCAGGAAAAACAGGGCATTTTCAAACTTTTTCTGGGATACGCTCCCGGCGTAGGCAAGACCTACAACATGCTGAGCGAAGGGATCCGCCGCAAAAGTCGTGGCGAGGACGTCGTGATCGGCATGGTGGAGACGCACGGACGCAAGGGGATCGCCGAACTGGCCGCACGGCTTGAGACCGTACCCCGCCGCGCGATGAACTACAAAGGCGCGACTTTCGAAGAAATGGACGTGGATGCAATCCTCGCGCGCAAGCCGGCGGTCGTGCTGGTCGACGAGTTGGCCCACACGAACATCGAGGGCAGCCGAAATACAAAGCGGTACGAGGACGTGATTGCGCTGGTAGATGCGCACATCGACGTGCTGTCGACCATGAACGTGCAGCATATTGAAAGCGTGGTGCCGCTTGTCCGGAACATGACGGGGGTGCAAGTTCGCGAGACGGTACCCGATTGGGTGATGCAAAGAGTTACGGAAATCATGCTGGTGGACTTGACGCCCGAAGCTCTGCAGACTCGCATGCGGCGCGGCGACATTTATCCGTTGGAGCGCGCTGAAAAAGCACTCGGGCATTTCTTTCGGCCGGGAAACCTGCTTGCGCTGCGCGAATTGGCCTTGCAACAAGTCGCGCGCGCCGTGGACCGCAGCCTGGAATCATTTCTCGACAAGGAAGGCGGTCGGAGTCCGGGGGTCCGGGAAAGGATTGCGGTGGGAGTCAGTTCGAGTCCGGCAGCGCAGTACCTGATCGCGCGGGCTGCGCGAATGGCCGAACGCATCGACGCGGAACTGTTCGTAATCTATGTGGACATCGGAGTGGATGAAAATCCCGATGATCAGAGGTCGTTGCGGCAGAATCTGCAGTTCGCAGAAAATCTTGGAGCAAACATCGTCCGCTTGAAAGGGAAGAGCGTTGCCGAAGAGGTCGCCCGGGTGGTGCGCGAAAAGCACATCACGCAAGTTGTTTTTGGACGGTCAGCCCAGGTGGGATGGAGGAAATATTTGTACTTGTCGGTCATCCATAAATTCTTGCGAGACGCTCCGCAGGTGGACGTGCATATCGTCACCCAGGAAGTGAAGTAACAGACTTGATGACGGCTCCCGGCAATAAAGGAAACATTCTGGTGGTCGATGACGAACCGCAAATCACGCGCGTGTTGAAAACGACTTTGTTGAGCCAAGGCTACGGAGCACGTGCGGCATCAGATGGGTACGAGGCGTTGCAGATCATGAAGTCATGGTCCACCGATCTGCTCATCACCGATTTGCGGATGCCGAATATGGATGGACTGGAATTGTGCCGCCAGGTGCGCGCGACATCGCAGATCCCGATTATTGTTCTGTCGGTGCGCGGCGAAGAACCTACCAAGGTCGAGGCGCTCGACGCAGGCGCGGATGACTATGTAACCAAGCCATTCAGTACCAAGGAACTGCTAGCGCGAGTACGCGCGGCGCTGCGGCGATCGGCGGCGAAGGATATACCGCCTGCGAAGTCCATCGAGGCGGGAGATTTTCATATTGACCTGGAGACGCGCAGCGTTCGCGTGAAAGATCGCAGTGTGCACCTGACTCCGAAGGAGTTTGATTTACTCGTGTACATGGCGCAGCGGGCGGGAAAAGTCCTGACGCATCGGGCGTTGTTGTCCGCGATTTGGGGCGATAACAGTCTGGAGCAACCTGAATACCTGCGCGTATTCGTGGGCCATCTTCGCAAGAAGATCGAAGCGCAGGAAGGTCCGCCCAAGTACATCCTGACCGAACCCTGGATCGGGTATCGATTCGAACCGGGCGACTGATCGCATCATCGATCGCTACACTCCTCCGCCGCGGCGATCAGATTCTCCAAATCCGCGTTTTTCTGCATTTCTCTGATCTACTCGCCCACTCATCTTTACGAAGTATTTATGGAGGTTTTATGTCCCTTTTATGCCCGTTGTTATCAAATAAATGAGGGCGTGAGATCAATGAGCGACGCATAGGAGTGATACGACATGCAGTTGGTATTGGTGGTTTTTTGCGTCGGAGTGGTTTGGTTCTATGCACGGTTCCTCTACGCGCTATTGCGAGAGCGCCCCCGACGCCATGTGACGCCGATCCGGCGTCGCGATGAGTTGCAGGCGAACTTTGCAGAGAAGAATACGAAGACAGGTCCCAGGCGAGCAGCTTGAATTTGCACAGCTCGGGACGAGGGTAGAGCAAGAGGGGCCGGTGGAGGAAGGGAACTCAATGTCGATCGACGAAATATCTGTTGAACGGTTAGCTGAACGTTTGCACCATTATCATCACGTGCTAGAAACAGATTTCGCGCCTCAGGCCAGTCCAGAGAGATCTTGGGAAGAATTGTCCAGCCGGGACAGGACTCGTCTTGTTACCGCCGCCCGACTCGCGCTAGGTGACTTGAGAGCAGAGGATCGAGAATCAAAAAGTCGGCGGTATTTTGCCAAGCCGGGCGAGGCGGAATGGGGATGTTAAGAGATGCGACGTCGTAACAGTCCTAAGTTTTCTGCTGCGTTCCCACGAGCCCGTTGAAGACTCAGGGCCTCGACGCACTCATGAGCGCGTCAAGACACAGCGTTCGCATTCCAGGACTCCGCCCCCAAAAAAATGCCAAAAAAGCAGCGCTAGTTCACGGTGAGCGTCAGGGCGCTGGTGGTTCCGCCGCTTGAGCATCCGAGATCGCTCGAGTTTCCGCTGGGAGTTGTTACCTTCACACTCACGGAGCCAGGCCCTGAGATCACGCTGTTGGTCAGCAGGATCTTCATCTGCTGGCTGCTGACGACGTTGGCCGCGAGCGCTCTACCGTTGATCATGATCTCCGAAGCGGCCACGAAATTACTTCCATTCACGGTAAGGGTGGCACCCTGCTCGACTTGAGCGAAGGCGATTGTACTGGGCGAGAGAGAACCGATGACAGGCGCGGGTCTCGCACTGCCGCAGAAGGGGTTAAGGGTGTTGTTGCATCCAGGAAGGACAAGAACCGCCAGTAGCGCAATGCACAGACGGGAGGACATCGCATTCTCCTTAAGACTCAGCTCCGTTAGGCAGAACGTTCGAATTTTTTGGCACGGGCTGGCAGGGTCTGTTGTTGCCGAACACCGGCGCCACCAAGAAGTTTCGAAGCAGCCATGGAATTTGCTGCCTACGTAGGGTGACCGACGCTCCACCGGATTGGCGGCGGGCAGTCTGCGGGTCAGTCTCGGGAAGTACATGAAATACCGTAGGCTGCTGCGAAATTTCAAGTTAAAGAGGTCACTCTTGATTACCGCCGTAACCCCTGCAACTGCAGCTTTTAACAGCAGTTTTCCCATATAGCCTTAAGATGTAAGCACTTTTTAACTCCCCCTGATGTGCAGACCCTGATTTGCGAATCAATCTGGAGTAGGGGCCGTGGAAGCACGTTGGGGCAAATGCCTGGGCCGTTACGAACTTGTCGCCGAACTGGGACGGGGCGCCATGGGTGTGGTTTACAAAGCCCGCGACCCCAGGATCGACCGGTTTGTTGCCGTTAAGACTGTCTCTCTCCTTGGCGCCAGCCCCGAAGAAGCCCTGGAATATCGCGATCGATTTTTTCAGGAAGCGCAGGCCGTAGGGCGGCTGGTTCATCCCGGCATCGTGACGGTATTCGATGCGGGAGAGGAGCCCGAAACCCGAACGCCTTACATCGTGATGGAGTACATCGATGGCGTGGCGCTGAGCACACTGCTTTCCAACAACGCCGGAAAATTGACGCTCGACCGGGCGCTACAACTAACGGAAGAGTTGGCGGAAGCCCTCGACTGTGCCCAGGGGCAAGGCGTTGTTCACCGCGACATCAAGCCCGCAAACATTCTTGTCACCCATACCGGCCACGCCAAAATCACCGATTTCGGAATCGCGAAGCTGAATCTCGCTCACCTTACTCTTCCCGGACACGTGCTGGGTACGCCGGCATACATGTCGCCCGAGCAGCTGAATGGCGAACCGCTGGACGGGCGGTCGGATCTGTTCTCGCTGGGAGTGATCCTCTACAGCATGGTTTCCGGGTACAGGCCATTTCAGGGGGACAGCGTCACCACGGTGTGTTTCAAGTTAGCGAATCACGATCCTCTTCCACCGAGCGCTCTCGATCCCGAACTGCCACATGGCGTGGACGCAATCATCATGCGGGCGATGGCGAAGGATCCGGCACAGCGGTATCAGCGCGGGTTGGAATTTGCGTTGGATGTGCGTGAGCTTAAGGATCGGTTAGCTGCGAGCAATCGTGCGGCCGGTGCGGAGGGCACAGGCAGATCGGAATTGAAGAAAACCCCAACGGCCTCACTTGGCAAGACCGCACGCCCAGCCGCAACCGCTGGGCCATATTCATGGGGGCAAAAGTTAACTGAGTTCTGGGAGACGATGGGGGGCGCGAAGCGCGGCCCGATCGCCGCAGCGGTCATGATCGCTATCGCGGCGATTGGATTTGCATACTCGTGGCATCAGCGAATCCATGCCACCGCGCGAGTTAGGGCGAAGGCTTCTCCAACGTCAGCGGCACCGAGAGCGGCTGCGAAAGCGACGCAGACTGCCGTACCGGCGACACCGTCAAGCGAGACGCCATCGCCGCTGCCCCAGAATGTCGCCACGCCAATTGCGCCGAAGAAGAAAGTATCCCCGCAAAATGTGAGCCTGGCAAAAGCTTCTTCTTCATCTTCATCGGGCCCTGCACTGGTAATCGGCATCGACTACCCTTTCACCGACGCCAGCATCTCGATCTCTAGCGAGACCAAGGTCCTCTATACGCATTCTCTGAAGGGTGACGCCACCAAGCGCCTTGGACTCTTCCAAAAAGTGGAGGGTCACGATTCAGGAAGCGTTCACCTGACAGCTGGCGAACACCAATTAAGCGTTCATGTGCAGTCGAAGGCAGATGGTTACGATCAAGTGAAGACGGTCTCGCTCGATATGGCAAGCGGGGAAACAAGGACACTCGCGATCAGCTTCCACGGGCGCCAAAAGTCGATGCGGCTCGATCTCCGCTAACCAGCCCTCTTCGCACACGCGTCTCCTCCCAATTCAACAATAATCTTAAGAAGCACTTACGAAATTTCTACCGACTCGCCCTGAGGTCATTCTCCGCTTTCGTAGTTCACCATCTAGGGTCTTTCCTTAATCGGGTAAAAAGTCGACGAGCATCTTAGTGAACGTGGATGTGAGTGCGTCCCGCTCGTGGCGACCAGGCTCGCGAGCGAAAAGGAGATCGGTCCATGGCAAAGATCACTCAGATTCCGGTGCGAGACAATCCTTTCTTTCCATCTACAACCTGCGAATGCTGCGAAAATGGTGTCAACCACGAACCGTGGTGTTTCACGGTTAATCCCGCCACTCGCTACGCGTACCAAATTGTTCTGGATCCCACGAGGCTGAGCGAATTAGACCGATTGGTCCTGCATTCGCTTGGGGTCATTTGGGGTCCGAATCGCGTGCGATAGAAATCGCCGCACCCGCTAATGTTTTCGATGAGTAGAGTGCATCGTTCCGCGCGAAACATCTCTACGTGCGCTTCTGTAGACAGAAGTTACAGGGCAACCCTCAACACTGACGGCTGGCATCGAAGGTGCAAGGAGGGTCACAGATGAAACGGCATCTTCTTTTGACCATCATGGTGGTGTGCCTGGGCAGTCTGGTGTGGGCGCAAAGCGATAAGGCTTCCGACCAGGACGAAAGGAGTAAGGGCGGCGCGTCGGAGCTGCAGAAGGCGACCGAGACCGTCGAGCATATGAGTGCGACCGCGCCCGATAAAGGCGTGCCGAAGCAAGTTCTCGAAGGCGCGAAATGTGTTGCAGTAATTCCGAAAAGACCACAGACCTGCTGATGTTCATCATGAACGAGCAGGGCATGAATGATTTGATGTCGGGCCACTTCAAGGTGGGTGCGGATGTATCGGCGGCCGCGGGCCCCGCGGGACGCCAGGCTTCCGTTGAAGGCGGATGGAAAGCGGGTATCCTGACATACTCCAGCAGTAAAGGAGCCTTCATTGGCGCATCGCTGAACGGCGCGGAACTCCAGCAGGATGGGCACGCGACGCGTGAGTGGTACGGTCACGAAGTTCCCTTCAAGGAGATCCTCGAGGGTAAAGCGCAGATTCCCAATGCTGACGCTCGAGCCTTCGTCAACGCGGTTGAGAGCGCGAAGGAGACCGCACAAGTCAAGTAAGCACTCAAAGTGAATCTACCTAACCAAAGCAAGACCCCACGAGGAATAACAGAGCGTGGGGTCTTTGGTTTGTATGGAACCGGTCGAGCGACCCTTGTGGCGCGTGAACGCGTGCTACCGGAACCGACGGATGAATAACGTATGCCGTTCCGAGCGATATAAACCAATCCCGTAAATGACGGCTTCGCCTTTCGTCGAATAGATGACTTGGCGAATCCGCAAAAGCGGCGCGCCTCGGGTGACTGCAAGTAGATCGGCGTTATGAACGTCGGCCGCGGTCGCGTCCACTTCCTCATCGGCGTACGCGAGATCGACGTCGTAATCGTGCTTCAAGGTGGAAAAGAGGGAATTCTTTCCTAGCTGAGAGGAAATAAGTCCCGAGAATTCAGGTGCCGGCAGGTAAACAGTCTCGAGGGCGAATGGCTCCTCACCGGTCAGGCGCAGACGATCGATCTTGACGAACTGGCTGGTCGCGGGACGGCCGAGACGGGCTGCGATCTCGAATTGCTGATCGATGACTCTTGCAAACAGTACTCGTGAGCGGGGAGCCAGTCCACGGCTGCCCATGTGCTCGGTGTAGCTCATCAGCTTGTTGAAGTGAATCTTCGGGGGAGCGACGAAGGTGCCGGATCCGCGACGCCTCTCGACAATGCCTTCACGCTCAAGGCCTGCCAGGGCATGGCGTGCCGTCATGAGGCTAACACCATGGATCCGGGCCAGTTCGCGCTCGGAATCGACGGCGGCGCCGATCTTCAACTGACCACCCTCGATGCGCTTGCGGATCACATTCTGAATCTTTTTATACGCGGGCGTTCCGTTGCGGGTTGGTCGCATTTTTGTTGGCAAGGGCATGGTTAATCTACCACCCGAATATGGCTGTTCGCAGTGACATACCGGGATCGCGCGACCTGGCTATCGTCTGCTATATAGCAGAGAATCGATATTGCAGTAAAGGGAAGTTTTCGGGAAGTTGCCGCCGCACCGCTTTCTCTGGTCCGTTAGCTATATAGCAATTGCGGTGCTATAGGCGTGAGATTGCTTTTGGACTCTCGGCTGGAGTTACCTCGGGAGCTCGCTTGTGGTGGCGAAGCCTGCCGTAAATCCGCCGAGTATTTCCCAAAAAACATAGGCAAAACCCGAAAATAATTCCGTTTTCTGTAAAACCAGAGCCCGATGTCTGGCTTCAGCGAGCGCGAAAAGTGCTATGCAGCAGTGCACCGGAAGAATTCAACAGATTGTTTTGCTTAATCGGCATTTTTTTCTTGACCTGCAATTTTAAGTGCTATATAGCATATGCCCATTCGCGATGTGGGGTCTGTGGGAATGCAATGCACATTGCGCCCCGTGGAGGTTCTGTGATGAAACGCGTTCTCTGTCTAGTGTGTTCTTGCCTCGCAATCGCGGGGCTCCTCTTTGTCTCGCTGCCAGCGTTTGCTCAGGAAGTCACTGCTGCCATTGTGGGCACCGTGACTGATCCATCTGGCGCACCCATCAGTGGGGCCACCGTTACTGTCTTTGACACGGAACGTGGAACGGTCTGGACCGCCAAAACCAACGAGTCCGGCGCGTACAACCTGCCCCGCGTGCCGGTAGGGACCTACCGGCTCGAGATTGTGGCGCAAGGCTTCCAGAAAATGATCCGGCCGCCGTTCACGCTTGTGCTGAATCAGAGCGCGCGCGTTGACGCACAAATGAAGGTCGGCCAGGTGTCGGAAACGGTCGAGGTGACCGGTGAGGCGCCGGTCCTGCAGACCGAGACGACGCAGGTCAGCACGATCATCGACGCGAGAACGAATGACAATCTGCCGCTGGCTACGCGTAACCCAGTGCAGTTGACACTTCTTTCTCCGGGTGCGGTCACCGTCGATACCAAGAGCTTGAATCTTGGCTCGAACACGGCCGAGGGTGGCGGGCGTCCGTATATCAACGGGAACCGCGAGCAGGCCAATAACTTCCTGCTCGATGGACTGGACAACAACCAGGTTTCCGAAAACCGCCTGGGCCTGACTCCATCGCCGGATGCGATTCAGGAATTCAATCTGATTACTCAGAATGCGTCCGCGGAATTCGGAAACTACCAGGGCGGCATCGTCAACACGACGATCAAGTCGGGCACGAATTCGTTCCATGGCGACGCCTTCGAGTACTTCCGCAACGACATCTTCAACGCGAATCAGTGGGAGAACGGTCTGGGAGTAGGGACTGCGAATGGGGTGATTGCAACACCGAAGCTGCGTTGGAACATGTTCGGAGGCACGATTGGCGGGCCGATCATCAAGAACAAGCTGTTCTTCTTCGGCGACTACCAGGGAGGACGTCTGGATCATCCGGCCGGCACGTCGAACGTGGCGGTGCTAACGACCGGTGAGATCGGCGGTAACTTCTCAGCGCTCTGTACTGGTGGTTTCACGGGCGGGATCTGTACCGACAAAGACACGAAGGGCAATAGCATCAACCAGCTCTATAACCCATGCGCGGCAGGTACAGGCGTACCGGGAACGCCTTGCCAAATCACCGGGACGCCCACGCCGTTTGCCGGAAACATTATTCCGACAAACATGTTGAACCCGGTGTTCACGAAATTGCTGACGTCATCGCTATATCCGCAAGTTTCCGCGGCGTCCTCAAATGGTTTTGGACTAGCTCCGAACGTAGTTGGGCAGCAGTACAACTCCGACCAGTACGACATTAAGGTCGACTACAACGCTTCCGATAAGGATCGTTTGTTCGGCCGTTATTCGCATGGAAAGCAGAACGATCCGAATACCAATTCGTTCCTGTTGTTGGGAGACCAGATTGCAGTCGCGCACTTGAAGAACAGCATGCTGAGCTGGACCCACACCTTGAAGCCGAATCTGCTGAATGAGGCGCGTCTCGGGTTCAACTGGGTTTCTTTCGTAAACAACAACTACACGTTCGACAAATCGGTGGGAACGCTGGCTACCAGCCTCGGCATGAACGGAGTGACTTCGCAAGGGTTGCCGCTGTTTGCCCTTGCGCAAGGTGGAACGATCACAAATCCGAACTGCGGGACCGCGACTGTGATGTGCATCGGGCAGGCGATTACGCTCGAGAACTTCGCTTCAACCGTCATCCAGTTCAATGACAATCTCGTGTATACGCGCGGGAAGCATGTGATCAAGAGTGGCTTCCAGCTCAACAAGTACCGGATCAACGTGTTCTATGCCGGAAACGGCGGTGAGTTGGGCCTGCTGTCGTACCAGGGGCAGTACACGGCTCCGGGCAGTACCGGTGCGTACGCCAACGCCGCGGCCGCAGCCGACTTTGCCCTGGGACTCCCGTCACTCGTGGGACACGGTGTAACCGGCGGAGGCGGTGCCTGGCATCAACTTGACGCTCTCTACGCCGGATACGTTCAGGATGACTGGCGAATCACCACCCACCTCACGCTGAATTTGGGACTGCGCTACGAGGCACGCACCCCATGGGTTGAGAAGGATAATCGCCAGATTAACGTCAACATCATGACTGGCCAGTTGGAGTATCCGGGCCACACGACGGTGGTCGGAGTTGGCAGCAATGGGTTCAGTCGCGGTCTCTACAACTCCAGCTATGGGCTGCCGGCCTTCCAACCGCGTTTTGGATTTGCCTGGAGTCCGTTGGGGCCGAAGACGGTGATTCGTGGCGCGTACACGGTTTCTTCCTACCTGGAAGGCACGGGAACCAATCTCCGGCTGACGCAGAATCCGCCTTACACTCCGCCGCAATCGCAAGCGACGAACGCTCAGACGGGTACGCCCTTCGCTACGGAGGCTGGTCCTGTAGCGGGCAGCGTTCCCGGCGGAGACCCGTTTGCAAATGCGGTCTTGCTGGCATGGAACAACACCGTTCAGCCCGCGATGTCGCAGCAGTACAACCTCACCGTACAGCATGAGCTGGCCAACAATACCACCTTCCAGATCGGCTACGTGGGACAGCACGGAACACATCTGATGGTGCCGGAATGGATGGGTCAGGCGGATCTGACTTCGAGTGGTACTGATACATGCTCGGTTGTTGACAAGAACAACGTCAAGCATACGACCGCTTGCAGCTATCCTTACCTCGGCGGTCACAACGCCGACGGTACCTTTGGTCCGAACCATCTGGGCAACGTTAAACTGACCAACTCCAACGGAAACATGCACTACAACGCGCTTCAAGCTGTGCTGCAGAAGCGTTACAGCCATGGCCTTGAGACGCAGGTTTCCTACACCTACTCCAAGTGCATGACGGATAACAGCGGCTACTTTGGAACGTGGAGCAGCACCACACAGACGACGCCCGCGAGTCCTTACTTCCAGAACTTGTATAACCCGCGAGCCGATTGGGCGCAGTGCTATTGGGATTCCAAGCACGTTCTGAGCGCGTACGCCGTCTACGAATTGCCGTTTGGTCGCGGCAAGCAGTTCGCCAAGAATCTGTCGAGCGTGGCCAATGCGGTGGTGGGAAACTGGTCGATGAATCCAATCGTCACCTGGAAGTCCGGTTTCCCGCTGGCGCTGTACGGATCAGACAATACGGGAACCGGGTCGCAGGGTCCGCGTCCAGACTGCAGCGGTCCTGTGCACTATCCGAAGACCACATCTTCCGCGGGAATGGAGTGGTACGACCCAAGCTTCATCACGGCACCGGCCTTGTTCACGTTCGGCAACTGCCCGGCGCAAGGTCCGGTGATTGGTCCGGGCTACGCTGACGTAGACCTGGGCGTGCAGAAGAACTTCCTGATCACCGAGACGATGAGGGTCCAGTTCCGAAGCGATTTCATCAACCTCTTTAACCATCCAAATCTCGGGAAACCAAACGGCGCTGGCGTCATCAACACGTCCCAGGACGCCCGCCAGATTCAATTCGCACTCAAGTTCTATTTCTGAAAGTGTGCTCCATCACGCCTGCCAGGCATCCGCGGTTGATGCCTGGCATTTTTCGTTTAACATTCTTGTTTATGCGTAAACGTGGATGGGTTGCGATGGTGTGTGTCGTCGGACTTGGGATTCTGCCGGCGACCTGGGCACAGACGGCGAAGAAGGCGCCGGCTGAGGCTGGAGCGAGTGTCCAACACGATCTCTCTGAGGCCGAACACGGTCACTGTGCGGAGGCGTTGCCGGCGCTGAAACGCGAGATTCACAAGATCGACAGCAGGGAACTGAAGCGACAGGTGGCCATGGACGGTGTCCGGTGCGCGATGAGTCTCAACCTGCCTGCTGATGCCGGGGAGTTCCTCGGCGTTCTGAGCCGTGACTTTGCAAACGATCCTGAGGCGCTCTACCTGATGGTGCACGCGTACTCCGATCTTTCGACGCAGGCCGCGGAGCAACTGGCGCGCACGGCGCCGAACTCGGCGGAAGCGCACGAACTGCAGGCGGAGGCATTCGAGCAGCAGGGGAAATGGGATCAGGCAGCTAAGGAATATGATGCCGTACTCGCGCAGCATCCCGACGCTCCGGGGATTCACTTCCGGATTGGACGTCTTCTATTATCGAGGCCAAACCCCGACGCGGATGTTGTGGAGCGGGCGCGCAAGGAGATGCTGGCCGAATTGAAGATCGACCCGTCGAATGCGGGCGCAGAGTACGTGCTCGGCGAGCTAGCGCATCAGGATCAGAACTGGGATGAAGCCATCGCACATTTCTCGAAGGCAAGTTCTCTCGACGCAGGCTTCGGAGATGCCTTTCTCGGACTAGGTGAATCGTTGATCGCCACGAAGAAGTTCGACCAAGCCATTCCGCCGCTGGAAAAAGCGGTGCAGCTTGAGTCGGCGAATCCGGCGACTCATTACAATCTTGCGACTGCCTACAGCCGCGCCGGACGAAAAGCGGACGCCGATCGGGAATTTGCAATTCATCGCCAGATGACCCAGGGCGAGAATTCTTCAACTCCAGCCGGCGCGGCCGGTCCGAATTAACATTCGAGTATGAGTGTTTGCTCTTCCAACCTCGCGAATCAAAAGGCCGCCAGACTTTGAGACGTCGATCCTCGAAGAGTCCTTTTCTTATTACCCGGCGAGAACTGTTTCGCGGATTGGCAAGCACGGCGGCCCTCGGGTTGTGTTCGCGCCTTGCGGCCGCGGCGCCGGTCTCGACCTTCCCGTTCGAGGAAGTCCCACCTTCCGCTAGCGGCATTTCTTGGAAGCACGTGGCGGGCAAGTCGCCAGAAAAATACCTTCCAGAAACCACCGGCGCAGGCTGCGCATTCATCGATTACGACAACGATGGCTGGATGGACATTTACCTTGTGAACAGCGGCAAGTGTGATTTCTTCACGCCGCCTCAGCCGTTGCGCAACGCCCTGTATCACAACAATCGCGACGGGACGTTCACAGACATCACCACGAACGCCGGAGTAGAAGGCGGGGGCTTTGGTCAAGGCGTCGCTGTGGGCGACTACGACGGCGACGGCTTTCCCGATCTGTACGTCACACAATATGGGCGCAGCATTCTGTACCACAACAACGGCAACGGAACGTTTACCGACGTCACTGAGAAAGCTGGCGTAGCTGCACCGGGATGGGCTTCGAGTGCCGTCTGGTTCGATTATGACAATGACGGCCGGCTCGATCTGTTCGTCTGCCGTTTTGTGGACTTCGACAAAGCGAAGAGCAAGGACTGCCATGCTGGAGAAGACGCCAAGCGCGGGTATTGCATTCCGCATCTTTATAAGCCGATGGCGAGTTGGCTCTTCCACAACAACGGCGACGGAACTTTCACTGATGTCAGCAAGTCGTCCGGTATTGCCAACGTTCTTGGCAAGGCTTGGGGCGTGGTCGCCACTGATATCAACAACGATGGCCGCATGGATTTGTTGGTTGCAAACGACACTGTTGCGAATTTCCTATTCGTCAATCGCGGAGATGGCAAGTTCGAGGAAGTCGGCACGGGGGCAGGAGTCGCCTACAGTTCGGAGGGCCGGCCGAGATCGGGGATGGGCCTCGATTCAGCCGATGTAGATGAAGACGGCTGGATGGATCTGTTTGTGGCCAACATCGACCACGAGCTATTTTCCTTGTACCGCAACAACCATGATGAGACGTTCGACGATCTGGCGAACGCAACTGGCATCGGCGCCGCAACGAGGCTGATGAGCGGTTGGGGGCTGAAGTTCTTTGACTACGACAACGACGGCAACCTGGATCTTTTCCTCGCGAACGGAAACCCCGACGACCTGATCGAGGAACTGACGCAAAACCAGGTGCGCTACCGCGAGCCGATGATCCTGTTTCACTACAACGGGAAGAAGTGGGAGAACGTCAGCTCGTCGAGCGGCCCTGTATTTTCGAGGTTCTTGTCGGCGCGCGGCCTGGCCGTGGGTGACTTCGACAACGACGGTGCGCTCGACGTGCTGGTTTCCGTGAACGACGACGCGCCGCTCCTGTTGCGCAACAAAGTGGGCGCGCAGAATCATTGGCTGGGGATCAACCTGGTCGGAACCAAAGCGAATCGCGATGCGGTGGGTGCCCGGCTAACCTACCAGGCTGGAGATCTGAAGCGCAGCCGCATGAAAGTGGGTGGCGGCAGCTATTTGTCATCGCACGATCCGCGCATGGTATTGGGCTTTGGGCAACAACCGAAGATCGACTGGCTTGAGGTCCGCTGGCCCAGGCCCAGCACGCTGGTCGAACGGTTCACGGATCTCCCGGTCGACCGCTACGTAACGATGATCGAGGGCAGCGGGAAGTGGAAGTGAGTTCTTGCCGCGTATTGACCGGCGCGGCGCTTTTCGTAACCCTCGTTACTCAAGTAAAGTATTTCAATCGTGATCATCAATCTGGCGCGACGGGCGCACAATCACAACTGGGAGCTGGACCCGATCACGCGGTCCTTACTCGACACGGACTTCTACAAGCTGCTGATGCTCCAGTTCATCTGGAAGCATTTCCCCACCACTCACGCTTCGTTTTCACTCATCAATCGTTCCACCGATGTGCACCTTGCGGGGATCATCGATGAAGACGAACTTCGTGAACAGCTCGAGCAGACGCGCCAGCTTCGCTATCACAAGTCTGAGCTGATCTGGCTGGCCGGCAACACGTTCTACGGGCATCGCGGCATGTTCGAGCCAGCATTTCTGGAATGGCTGGAACGCGACTTCCGTCTTTCGGATTATGAGTTGTCCTCGCGGGACGGCCAATTCTCGCTGGTCTTCCGGGGGTTGTGGACCGAAACAACGATGTGGGAGATCTATGCGCTTTCCACCGTCAGCGAACTAAAGACGCGCGCCAGCCTGAAGGCTCTGAGCGAATTCGAACTCGACATTCTTTATGCGCGTGCCAAGACCCGGCTGTGGGAGAAGATGGCGCGATTGCGTGGCGTCCCGGGTCTTAGCGTCAGCGACTTCGGTACGCGCCGCCGCCACAGCTTCCTTTGGCAGGAATACGTCGTGAAGGCCATGAGCGATGTGCTGGGTACGAGCTTCAAGGGGACATCGAACACGTACCTTGCATACAAGCACGACCTGGAGGCCATCGGAACGAATGCTCACGAATTGCCCATGGCCCTGGCCGCAATGGCGAAGGACGACGAGGAACTGGGGGCTGCGCAATATCACTTACTGGAATTGTGGCAGCAGACCTACCAAGGCGAATTGCTTATCTTGCTTCCCGATACGTATGGCACCACGCAATTTCTGAACCACGCGCCTGACTGGGTAGCCTCGTGGACCGGACAGCGAGCTGACAGTAAAGATCCCTACGTGGCGGGAGACGAATACATCGCGTGGCTGGAGGAGCATGGACGGGATCCGCGGCAGAAGCTTTTTATCGCATCGGATTCGCTGGATGTGGATTCGATCCTCGGCTTGCATGCTTATTTTGGGGGCAGGCCGCAAGGGGATTTCTCGGCCGCAGATTTTCGAAGTTCCGCCGATTTTCTTAACAAGAAGAAATGGATCCCGGAGCGACGCATACGTTTCAGCGCCGGATGGGGCACACTGCTGACCAACGATTTTCGGAATTGCAATCCAAAGGGTACAGATGGCTTCAATCCGCTGAGCCTGGTCTGCAAACTCAATGACGCGGACGGGCATTCGGCTGTGAAGCTTTCGGACAATTTTCAGAAGGCACTTGGGCCTGCGAAAGAAATCGAGCACTACCGGAAGGTGTTTGGGATGGCGGGCGTCGCGGATATACCGGTTATTGCCTGAGGCCGATCACGCAGCCAGATACATCTTCCGACTGCGTATCCTCGGTGGTTGCTCGAGAACAGATCCGTCAGAATCACGCGGCGAGAGTGTGGCGACGGCGCGGCATATCGGTTCTGGCGACATGTCCTACAGGCTTCTCATGCAATAGCAATTCGGTCGCCTGCACTCTGCCGTCCTTGTGAAACCAGCGCTGCACGATGTTGTCGCGAAGAAAATTCGCCAGTGCCAGCAGCGTCATGCCCTGATGGTGGGCCATCCAACATCGAACCTGTACGGGTTTTCGGCGAAACACCTTCCGTCGAACCGTGGTATAGTCTGCCGCCTCGAAGAAGCCGTAAGCTCCCAGCCAACCCAGGTCGACCATGCGATGAAGATTTTCCAGACACGCCAGCGGATCAATGCTCAACGCAAGAAATGTCGAGTAGGGTGAGATCACCAGGGCTTCGAACTCCGGTTTGTGCAGCGCCAACATGGGCAGTCCGAAGGCGTGATACTTGTAATGATTGGTCTCGTTCATTTCGCCGTAGGCTGATTCTGAGATGCCCCACGGCACACTCAACTCGTGCGCATAGGCCTGTTGCGACTTCACTGCGGCCGACTGCGATCGCTCAAGCAGCGTGTTCGGATGTGAGCGCATCCACAGGCTCGGCATCAGGTACTCGAACATCGTTCCGGTCCAGGAAAGCAGGACGGGCCGCCCGTCATCGATGGTGTGCGGACGTCCCATGAGAAACCAGCTTTCCTGCGTGATGTCTTCCTTGGCGATTGCGACAAAGACTGCGGTGCGCGACTCGGTCGCCAGGAGGTCATAGCAGGCACCGCTCAGCTTATTGGCTTCCACGTCGAGTCCGACCGAAAGCAAATTGCGGTTTGGATCGAGGAGAGTAGAGAAATCCATCTCGTCGGCGAGCTTGGTCGACATCTTGGCGATCGTCGAAAGATCCTGCACGAGCCGGGCGATGTTGATCTGTGCGGCCGGGAGCAGGTTGAGCAGGGAAGCGTATGCGGGGTTCGCGGTCGAAGAGTTTTCTAACTCCCGCAGGCGGCGGACAAGAGTCTCCACGAATTGCGGAAGCTGTTCGAGCGCCAGATTGTCGAGTACGCGCAAATTAAGGACGGAGTCGTCGCGAAGCTCCGCGAACTCGGGAAGAAGCCACGGGCAGTAATTCTGAAGTGTCTCTTGAACTTTGGCTACGCGCAACCGGGCCTGATCCACGAACCAGTTGAGCTCCGGATGCGAGTTTTTCGCCTTCTGCTTCTGCTCTGCCTCTGCAAAAGCGGTGGCCGGAATTTGGGTGATGGCCTGAAGCCAGGAACCCGTCTTGCGTTCCCGCTCGCAGATGGCAATCTGCTTACGCGGAAACACGCGGGCGTCCCCGAGAATCCGGAGACAGTCAAGCAGTCCATCGACGAGCAGCGGTTGAATCAACGGCTGACGCAGCCGATCGACACATCCTTGGTGCAACGTCCATAACGACGCGACCAGGTTGCCATTGTCGACTGATGAGACGAACCGAGGCTTCAGCGGTTCAAGGGTGACAGTGTCGTACCAATTCAGAAAATGACCGTCGATACGCGGAAGCTTCCGCATCGTGCCCAGTGTCCGCAGAGTTTTTTCCGCAAATTCTGGAACGGTGAGATAGCCGAACTCGCACGCGACCTGGCGGGCATTCAACTCGAGGCCGAGATTGGTCGGGGAGAGCCGCGCGGCGACAGAATAGGGCTCCTCCTGGACGTTATCCGGGATCAACCAATGATGCTCGCCCGTATCAAATTCTTCGAAATATCGCCACGTGCGCAGCGTTGCCTGACGCAGGAAAAGCTTTTCCTTGCGGGACGCTTCGGTTGCGGGTGGCACTGAGGGCTGATTCAACCAGACCGCCACCAGCTTGCTGCTGGCCCAGAGTGCGAGGATTGGCGCTGCTGCCCAGAATGCATCACGACGCACAAACCAAACCAACGCGCCTATTGCGATCGCGACAAGAGGGACCCAGTTTAAGTAAACATCAACGGGAGTCCTGCGGGTGTTGGTTTTGCGCTCAGCTTCAGCCGCCGTTTCCCATTCAAGCAATCCACGACGCGTGATGGTCTGCCTCACGTAAGCACGAATGACGGCATCGAGCGCGACCAGGGTCTGGTGCGCAAGGAAGGTAAGCTGCAAAAAAACGCTAGCCGTGGAACCGTAGAGTGCTTCCGGCGCTTTGCGCGCCAAGCGAGTATCGTTCGTGATTGCCGCACGAACTAGCGTGAAGAAGAATTCACTGATTGGCGGCAGTAGCAGGATGCAAATGGTCGCGAGCGTCCACAAGGCTGGCGATTCACCCAGCAGCCAACCAAAAAGCAGAAGCAGGAAGATTGCAGGTTCCACCAGGCTTCGGCGCAAGTTATCGAGGATCTTCCAGCGCGAGATGAGAGACGTCGGATTCGGAACAAGCGCTCCCGACTCGTCCGGTACGCGCGAGAACAGCCAGCTTGTGATCTGCCAGTCACCCCGTAGCCAGCGATGCTTGCGCCGGTTGTAAGCGCTGTAATGCGACGGATAGTCTTCGATGATCTCGATGTCGCTGACCAGACCGGCACGCGCGTAAGCCCCCTCAATGAGATCGTGACTCAGCAGGGAATTGCGCGGGAACCGGCGATCCAGTACTTGATGGATGGTCGCTACTTCATAAATGCCTTTGCCCGTGAAGCTTCCTTCGCCATAGAGATCCTGGTAGGCGTCGGAAACGGCACGCGTGTAGATATCGAATCCGGTCTCGCCCGCATACAGCGCCGCCAGACGAGACCGCGCCGTACTTTGCACGCTGACTCCGACGCGCGGCTGCAAGATCCCGTAGCCGGAGGTCACGATGTTTTTAGCGGGATCGATGATCGCCTGATTCAGTGGATGGGCCATCGCGCCAATCATCCGTGCAGCGGTTCCGCGCGGAAGCTCGGTGTCGGAATCAAGGGTGATGACGTAACGCACCTTTGGCAAAACGCTCAGGTCGCCGATTTTCACCGGGAAGCTATCGTACTGGCCGCGCAGTAGGCGGTTGAGATCCATCAGTTTGCCGCGCTTACGCTCCCAGCCCATCCACACGCGCTCGCGTGGGTTGTAAACGCGATGTCGGTGGAAATGGAAGAACGTGCCGGAACTCATGGTTCCGTACTTCTCGTTTAGATCTTTAATGAGCTTGGAACAGAGGTCGATCAGCGGGCTGTCCTCGCGCGCCAACTCCGGGGTATCGGGAAGGTCCGTCAACAACGCGAAGTGAATGTTCGGATCGTGATTGCCGAGGAAGCGAACTTCCAGATCCTCGACCAGTGTGTGTATCTGGTTTTCGTTCAGGAGCAGGGTCGGGACGGCGACCAGGGTTATGCAATCATTCGGAATCGCACTGGCGAAGTCGAGCTTCGGCAGAATTGTTGGCGTCAGCAGCGAAGTGACCAGATAGTTCATCAGCTGCACGGCGCTTTGAGAACAGGGCAGAAGCAGCACGAGGAACGACAGCAACAAGAGTCCGGGCTGAAACGACGGCGGGGTTAACAACAGAGCCGTAACCGAAAAGATGAGAAAAGTAAGTACTTCGATCCCCGGGAAGAAAAACTCGTCGGCGTGATCCCGAATCCAGGTCTGTACCCGCGAACTCAAGGTGTAGCGATAGCCGATTCGCTCGAACAGGAGTTTTCTGCCGCCGTTGATCAGGTAATAGCCGACGTGGGACTCGCGAATCGCGACGCGCTCGCTTGGATAAGATTTCTGGCGCGATTCTTCGGCTAGAGCGACGGCCACCCGCGCGACATCAAATTCCGTAAACTCGGCCGTCTCGGCCATCTTCGAGAGCCGGAGCCGGTAGAGATCGCGGCTTTCAAAATCCATGCGCCCGTAAGCCCCAGCCGGATCCTGGCGCAAGACGCGATCAAAAACCACCAGCGGTTCGAGAGCATTTCTCCACGGCGTGTGCCCGACCGATTGCAGGCTTCGTACGCACGCGCCAACACGAGGATTTGGCTTGGAGGGATCGGCCAGCAACGCCGGAGCTTCCCGCGCGATCGTCTCCAGCAGGATCAGCTTCAGTCCCGCGATCAACGCCGAAAGTTCGTGCAGGTTGAGCACGTCCTTCGCCTGGATCGTGTCGACAAAAGTCGAGAACGTCTTCAGAGTAAATTTGAAAGAGACCGCTTCAAGGTACCCATCGGCGATCACGATGGCACGCGGAATGATGTTTCCGTTGGCGTCACGCACATGCGGAAGTTTTCGCAAGCGAGGCGCCGTCTCAAGACCGCGCGATTCAAGATGAAACAGACGCAGATGATCCGCCAGCCATTGGTAGTCTTCCGAGGCAGCAGGTTTGGACTTCGAGGACCCAAGAGCAAAGACCGGCCGGAGTGAATGACGCAAGGCCTTCGCGCGATTGAGAAAAACCTTGGAAGAAGGAGTATTCGGAAGCCAGTTCAGCCGGGCGCCCAGCGCTCGCGCCTTTTCTTGTAGTTCGATGGTCTCCGGGTCGAGCGACTCGGCGGAAATTGGTTTTTCCGCGAGATCCCCGTTTCCCTGCGCGCGAATGACTTCCAAAGGTACGTTCTCAGACATGAAGGGTCCTAGCGATAACTGGCAGCCTGCAACTCGAACATCTCCGAATAGCGGCCCCCCAGGCGGATCAAATCATCGTGACTGCCGTCTTCGACAACCTTGCCGTCGTCGAGGACGATGATGCGGTCGGCCATACGCACCGTCGAAAAACGATGCGAGATGAAAAGGGCCATCTTCCCGGTGGTCAATTCGGCGAAGCGGCGGAACACCTCATACTCGCTCCGAGCGTCGAGGGCGGCTGTCGGCTCGTCGAGAATCAGAAGCTGGGCGTCGCGCAGATAGGCTCTCGCGAGCGCGACTTTCTGCCACTCCCCGCCCGACAGATCGACCCCGCCATCGAAACGGCGCCCGAGCATCTGGTCATAAACACCCGGAAGCCTGCCGATCACGTCTGCCGCCATGGATTTCTCGGCGGCAGTCTGGAGCAGCTGAGCGTCGGCAGCAGCCTCAATGCGACCGACCGCGATGTTCTCCCGGGCGGTCATCTCGTACCGCATAAAGTCTTGAAAAATAACGCCAATCTCGCGATACAGGTCTTCCAGATCGTACTCGCGAAGGTCGATCCCATCGAGCAAGACCTGGCCTTGCACTGGATCGTACAGGCGCGTCATCAGCTTTACAATCGTGGTTTTCCCTTGGCCGTTCTCCCCGATCAAGGCGACGCGTTCAGCCGGACGCAGGACCAGATTGAGGTTTTCGAGCACCATCCGCGAGCTTCCCGGGTAGTGAAACGATACGTTGCGGAACTCGAATCCCTTGCGGATCGGGCGCGGCGCGGGCAGCGCGTTTGGCTTCGAACGAATCGTCGGGGTCATCGCGAAGAAAGCCAAGAGGTCGGTAAGGAAGAGAGCCTGGTCGGCAATCCCTGAGAGGGTAGAGAAGATCTGCTGGATATTGCTGCTCGCCTGCAAAATCGCGCCCGACAGAAACGTCAGGCTGCCGATTGTGATTGCGCCCGTCACGGTGCGCCAGACCACCAGGACGTAAGCCGCATAGTATCCACCGGTCCCGATAAGCGACAGAGCAGCGCCCGCGAACAAACGGCGCTTGGCTAGCGCGACGTTTTCGTCATAGATCTGGTCCGACAATCCAGTGAAGCGGTCGAGCAAGAATTTTTGCAGCCCGAAGAGCTTCAGTTCCTTGGCAGCTTCGCGGCTTCCGCCGAGAATGCGCAGATAATCCAGTTGGCGGCGAATTGGCGTCTGCCGAAAATTCTTCGCGTAGCCAAGAAACGCAAAGTGGCTTTCACCGAGAAATGCCGGAATCACTCCCGCGACCAACAACAGCAATAGCCATGGAGAGAACAGAAAGATCGATATGGACAGCGAAACGGTCGTGATGACCTGCTGCACCAGGCGGCCGATCGACTGAATCATCCCCAGGCGGTCGGTAGCCTGAACACGCGCGCGCTCCAGCCGGTCGTAGAAGACCGGGTCTTCGTAGGCGATCAGATCGAGCTGCGACGCGTGCCGCATGACCTCGATGCTCACGTACCGCGTGTACTTGTCGGCGAGCAGCGAGTCGAAATAGTCCATGAGTCGGGCGAGCGTGCCGCCCAACACCGCGAGTCCGAACTCAATCCCCACCAGCCACCACAATTTAGTCGGAACCGCGGTGTGGGTATTAAGTGTGTGGACAATCGTGTCGATGATGAGCTTGGCGACCCAGAGAAGCGCGATGGGGAGCAGAGACGTGAGCAGGCGAATGATGAGTCCCAGGGTCACGACAGCCGGGCCGGAGCGCCACACGATCCCGAGAACGGGCGGAATATTTTTCAGGGCAACGAGTCGCTCTTGCCAACTCGAGAAGAAGTTCTTGCCCCTGCTCATAAATCGAAACGGCTCCTCTAAGTCTTAGATGCCTGTCTGGACGCTTTCATGAGGCGATTGTAAATCTGCGCGGATAGCTCGCCCCATGGACGTTGTCCCATAGTCTACGGCCGGCAAGGGTAAGCCGTGCATTTATTTAGCCACAAGCCTTGGAGTTCAACATTGACCTCGGGAAGTGTTGACCACAACCGCCGACTTGGATGGGTGCAACTGCTTCGCAGGTTGGGTACGAGTTGACGTGACCGTGAAGGCTACAAAATCAACCTTGGATTACGTGTACGCGGCAAACCCCGCGCGCTCCATGCCACGGGTCGCTTCACGGGTCCTCATGAAAGTTTTCCAAACGAAACCAGTCCTTAGGTTTTCGGCCATCAGCATCGTGATCCCGGTGTCGATGCCGACTGCGTCCGTGTCATACCAGCTCTTGACGGGATTGAATGCATTCACGAAGCCGTAGCGACTCCAGGCGCTGGGATATTTTGCCCGGATATTGCGAAGGACTTTCATCGTCGCGTCCGGCATGAAGGGTAGCGACCCGGCAGCCGCGCTCGGCACCACCGATCCATCGATCGGGCCCATGGCGGGAGGGCCTCCCCAGATGACATAGCCGCGTTCCGAGTCTGAGGCGGTAATGCCCCAGAGGTCTTCACTGTAGCTGGGATATTGACTCGCGAGTTCGAGGCAAAACTTCCGATGGGCGTCGGTGGCGAAGACCGAGTTCTGAAAGTAGTCGGTGTAATGATCGCGCTTTCCGCGGAAATCGAACCATGCCTGAGAGTATTGGTGAATGAACAAGGGCGCAAAAGAACCGATGTAGCGCTGGCCGTCATACTCGAAGATCAGGCGTTTCCATGCGTTCCATGCGTCAGGACGAAGTGGATGAGCGTCGGACCCAAGCCCGAGCAGGTACATCATCATCAGTTCGCTGTAGTAATCCCAACGTACCGGCAAGAAACCGAATTCGGGCGTCCAGCCATGTGCAAGAAGGGTTGTGTCTTCCGAGAGCCACGTCCAGTCGACGCGGCTGAAGATGTCGTTCGCGAGTTGAGTGATCTCCTTGACGTTGAAATGCTCGCGGCATGACAGAACCCCACATAACAAAATGGCGGTGTCGACTGAGGAGATTTCAGAGTCCCAAATGCGCTCGCCCGTGTTGATATTTGCCCAGTGATAGAAGAACCCCCGGTGATTCGGAAGCTTTTTCCAGAGTGCACGCAATGTGGTGGTCACGCGCTCGACTGCCTGATCGCGCAATACGAAGCCTTCCTGCTCCGCGATGCATAATGCGGTAAGTCCAAACCCGGTCGCTGCGGTGCTGGCGACGATGCCGTTGTCCTCACTGACCCGCAGATTACAGCGGTCTTTAACCAATCCGGTTGCGGGGCTGGCTTGCTCCCAGAAATAGCGGAAGGTCAAACACTCAAGCTCATACAGGAAATCGTGGTCGGATTGTGAAAGAGTGGTGGATGTGGGGGCCGGCGAGGGTTGCGGATCTTGCTCGTCTTTCTTCGCGAATGCGGGCCACATTCCTGCGAGCGGAAGTGATAAGCCGCCGACGGCCAGCCCTTTCAATACTTCTCTTCGAGTGCAGCGATGGGGACGATCACTCTGCATTCGACTTCGATCTTAAATGATCTGCCCTCGACTGGCCGCACAAAATCTAGCCAGGTTATTGATTTACGGGGGACACGAAATGTACGAAAGAGTGGAAGGAAATCGCCGCGTTACGATATCGTTCAGAAAGAAATGAAAGCCTGGGCCAAAATATCCCTGCCCTGGATTATTGCCCTACTGATCATAGGGATCGTCATCGGCGTGGCAAGTTGGCTCCGCCACCGCACACCACTCGTCATCAAAGGGGCAGTCACTGTGGGCAGTGGTGACAGCCGCAAAGAAGTACCCGTCTCGGACGTCGAGGTCTCGATCGCCGACGATGTGGACCTCGGCACCGTGAAGTCAGATGCCTCCGGATATTTCAATATCAAGCTGCCGCTGCGCATTCGCAGAGGCCACTC
>Ga0126371_10000404_pt1 | contig 35070 bp, 24 predicted proteins | sample PanSoiMetaPlot_4_FD_110145 | JGI IMG/M metagenome (GOLD analysis project Ga0126371, IMG submission 110145) | Tropical forest soil microbial communities from Panama - MetaG Plot_4 | ecosystem: Environmental > Terrestrial > Soil > Tropical forest > Bulk soil | place: Panama | collected 2016-02-17
AGAAGATATATGAGACGCCTTCGTGGTCGAAGCGCACTGTCTTGTTGCTGCCTTCTTCGTAGAGTCCAAGATCAAAGCGCTTGCCATTGAACTGGGAAAAAACATTGTGGAAGAAAGGATCCATATTGGGGAAATCAACCGCGCTCCCCAACGGAACGACAAGCAGATGCGGATGAAAGCTTTTGTCCTTCTGGACGAGACGGAAATGTCCCGGCTTGGCGGCAGGCGGGTTGGACGAGGTAGGATTAAGCCAGACCACGACTCCAGATGATTGGGCGCGCGCGGCCTTCTGCTTATCAGCATGGGTGAACTGGACGCGCCCAGTCACATCAACCGATTGGGCGTGGCTCATGCCGCAAACGAGCAGCACTGCGAGAGCGGTAATAAATCGTGCGCGATGGAATGTCATAGTCAGCACTTAGAAGAGGTATCCCGCGGCAAGGCCGAGGCTTTGGTTCGAGTTACTCTGGCCTGAGATAGGCCAGCTATAGATGTTTCTGTACTCCGCTGAAAAGAGCAAATACGTTTTGGGCCGTAAGATCACATTTGCAAACCCTGTGCGGTTCCGGGCCAGGTTCATATAGTCATTGTTCTCAAACTCCACGTCGGACCCGCGCAGATCACCCGCGAAAGCATTGTCCACTCCGAATGCAAAGTTCGTTTCGAGCGAGCGCGTCATTTTGATCTTGAACTGTCCCCAGCCGCCCTCCGCGTTCAGGCCGCGCTGAATCGTGTCATCCGCAAAAGGCGCGTAGTCTTTAAAAGCGCCACCTCCGAGGCCGCCGATGCTACGGCCGCGATAGAACTCGCCGGAAAGTTCAAGATGCTGCGTGAATGGAATTTTCCAGTCCAGAGTCCCGGCCCACGCGTCAAGGTGATGATCGTCTTCATACGCCTGCCTGCTGTAGTAGCCGCCGGCGCCGATCTCAATCGCGCGATCTCCTATAGGTATGGACGAAGTGAGCCGGGTTTCATATCCCGGTTGATGACTTTGCTCCGATGGGCTGGCCGCCCGCAGCGCGTGACTCGGAGGTGGTCCTGGGGCCGGCACATCAATCAGTCCAGCATCAATCCCTAATTTTTTGTTGGCGAGAAGCGAGCTGTCCTTGAACTCAAGCTGTGGAGACCATGTCCATAAATTGCCCGACCATGCGAGCGCAGGCTCGCCGACGCTTAAAAACGACGTGGGCTGCAGAGGCGAGATCAGCGGCCTGTCAAAGGATGCGAGTAATGAGCGATGGGACCAATCCAGACCAGCATGTGCTGTGCGCAGCCGCAAGAGTCCGGAGCTGGTCGCATAATCGGCATAGGGAATTCCGCCAAAGAAATCGACGCTGATGTCTGCGGAAGAACGAGCACCCCAGAGCGAAGGGCCTGACGCCTCAAGACCAAGTATGGTCTGGCGCGCGGTAGCGCTGAGGCTGCCTTGCGGCTGGTTGCCGTATTGCGGTGTCGCAATAATTGCCAGATCGACATTGTCCACATTGCTGCTGTTCAGCAGGGATGTAAAGAGCAACATCCCGGAGATGCGCACCGGGTATTTCGACAAACTCTCTACTTTTGTCTGGTCGTGCTGCTTTACCTCTGACTGTAGTATGGCGCTCTGCTCCTGCAATTGCTGCACGCTGGATTGCAAGTCTGTAGCAGCCTGCTCCGGTGCTTCACCGGCGTGGGCTTGCGCCAGTTGCGTTCGCAGGTCTGCGATCTCAGACCGCATCTGCTCCATCTCGCGCTGTGACTTGTCCAGTTGCTCGCGCATGTTGTCCATGGCAGTCATGAGCTGATCCATGCGCTTTTCCAATCGCTCTGAAGAGCTACTGGTTTGGGTGTCTGCCTGTTGACCTTCACAGATACCAGCGCCGAGTGACACGGTGAGTGCAAGTATGATGCTGAGGCTGCGTCTCGATCGTTCGCAATTCATGTTTGACATCCTTGAACAGGCGAAATCGTTCCAGCACTTCTCTAATGGGGCGTGGCGATTGCTGCGTGCTGCTGCGCCGATTCCGCCAGCTTTCCTAATGTGGCCTTTGCCAGTGACAGTGAAAAGACTGTGCGGCCCGGACGGGATTCTTCAAGAGCAACGCTTCCGCCGTGTTCCTCAGCGATCTTGTTCGCCAGCGTTAAACCGAGTCCGGCGCCGCCTTGCTTGCCTTCGCTCACAAAGGGCTGAAAGAGGGTGACGCGAATTGAATCCGGCACACCGGGTCCGTTGTCGGTGATGTAGAGCCGGATCCAGTCTTCAGTTTCCACGATAGAAATCTCGACCGAGGCGCCGCGCGAACTCAGCTTCGCTGCCTGGCAACCATTTAGCAATAGATTGTAGATGGCGCGCTCGATCTTAAGCGCGTCCATCCATAATTCGAGAGGCGGCAAAGAGCTATAAATAAAGCTCACATCTTTCGCATCCGGATGGGCTCGCACGAGTTGTAACGCTCTTTCAATAAGGAATGACAATGACTCATAAGTGGGCTGAAGGGCTTGACCCGTGCGGCTGAAAAGAAGCAGTGAATCGATTAGTTCGGTCATTCCCTCTACACCAAGACGGACCTCGGCCAGCAACTCGGCCCGCTCCGCCGGACTCGCCGCATCGTATCCCAAAAATTCAGCATTCGCGTAGACAGCCGAGAGGTAGTGGCGCAGGTCATGCGAGATGGAGCTGGCCATTCTTCCGATGGTGGCAAGACGTTCTGAAGCAAGCAGCTCCTGCTGTGATTTCTGCAGGCGCATCCGCATCCGGTCAAAGGCGGTGCTCAATTCCTGAATCTCAATCGCGCCCTTTTTCTGAAAGGGATAATCGAAATTGCCCGCGCCCAAAGCACGCGCCCCCAGTACCAGCGCTTCAAGAGGCATGGTGATGGTTCGCGAAATATAAGTGGCTAGTGCAGCGCTGATCAGCAGAACAACCAGCACGAGAGCAAGCAGAAGATGATTCAGCTGCGTCAGATAGCGGCTTGCTTTGTCATACGACTTGAGGACAACCAGCTGTATCAGCGGGTTGCCAGCACGCGACAACGTTACCGACGCCTGGATGTAGTGCTCATGCTCGAGCCATAGATCAGTGCTGTTGAGCGGATGATTCAGCAGGTCTTCTTTCTGGTCGATGCTTGCCCGCCGGTGGTGGGCATCAAGGGTGGTGGCGACAATTTCGCCGTTGGCAAAAAAAATGACCTCGGCCGCCGCAGCTTCGCTTACTTCCATCACCACCTGATCATTGACTGCATATCCCACGGCTACATAACCGAGCTTTGTGCCCGAGAGCTCAGAGCCGAAATAAATAGGCTGCGAGGAGACCTCAAAGAGCCGGCCATTGCGGAGAACATAGTGTGATTCAGTGGAGGTAAAGTCAGCTTCGTCCACGCCGGAAAGAGCTTGCGCGCCGTCCCAGGGCACACCTTGCTGAAAGAGCGCAACCGGGACGCCGTTTGCATCGGCAAGGACAAAGAAATCGCACCCGCTCAAACGATAGAAGTCTTTCGCGCCGTCGCGGATTGTGGGACCGTCGTCCGTGGTCATTAAGGACTTGAGAACGGGAAGATCGGCGAGTAGAGATGCTTCGCGCGAAAGCATCTGGCGTCGCTGTGCCTGGATATTTTGAAAGGTGAGAATCGAGTGCTCAAGGTCGGAGGAAATTTCCTGCCTGATCTGTTTCTCTGAAATTGTGTGAACAGCTAGCAGGCTCAACGCAGCGAGGCCAAACGAAACCGACACCAAGCTCAGCAGAAGTGTCGTTCGCATGCGCATCGCCACTGGGCTTCGCCTCCCCGTTGGTTCTCTTATTCCTGGGGACTCTGTACAAACCTGTAGCCTACTCCGTGGACCGTACAGAAATGAACAGGATTCGCCGGGTCGAGTTCCAGCTTCTGGCGAAGCTTGAGCATCTGGTTATCGACCGTCCTCGTCGAAGGATAAAAATTGTAACCCCAGACTTCATTCAGCAGTTCTTCGCGGCTCAGCACGCGCTCGGTGTTTTCCAGGAAAAACCGAAGCAGCTTAAACTCATGCGCAGTCAGTGTGATTTGTTTTCCATTTTTTGTTACCTGCATTCTGGCAAAATCCACCTGCACGTCGCCAAAGTACGCAGCTGGTCCAGGGCGCGAGCGTTTCGCGCGCCTTATCGCGGCCTGTACTCGTGCGAGCAATTCTCTTGGGCTGAATGGCTTGGTGACATAATCGTCTGCGCCCAGTTCCAGAAGCAGTACTTTATCGGCAACTTCCGAAATGGCACTTAGAACCACGACGGGAATGTCCGGCGAACTCTGCTTCATTGACTTGCAAAGTTCCCGCCCCGACATGCTGGGAAGCATCAGGTCGAGAATGACCGCATCAGGATTTGAGCCGCGGAAAATTTCCAGTCCCTGCCGTCCATCGGTAGAGCTTTTGATTTCGTACCCCTCAGACGCGAACAGGCGTTGCACCGCCTTTTGTATCCTCGCGTCATCTTCGATCACCAGAATGGTACCCATACGCCATCCAGCAGCAGGTAATGATTTGACCCACAACTCTTCAATCATTTTCCTCTAGATTGACAACATTGCTGCATACCTTTGCTGGAAATGACAATCTGATGACAAAAGCTCGACATCATTTGAGGCACAGTAACTGCTTGTCGATCAGGCAGTCGTGCAAAGACGCCAGTCACCGCTTGGATGACCTGCGAAGTTGCGGTTATTAGTCGTGTAGGCCGTTACACAGGAATTGCCATGAAATCCATGCGAAGTCTCAGCCTGCAGGGATACTTGGCTGTAAATGACCACCACACAGGTACAGTTGAACGGAACCTCTATTTTTCTGGAGGCTGATAGCAACTGCGTCCGGGCACACAACGAGCGAGATGCACATAGTTGTCATCCGGGCCGGCGGAGCTCATCGTATTCAGGCACCAATAGCTGGAGGAAGTTTGCACGCCGGGGAGCCATGATTCGGCGTCTTGCGGCGTGGTGCCATAGGGGTTCTTGGTCCGGAGGCACTGGCATGGTTTCGGGTTCGCTTGTGTTGTACTCATCGATACCTCCTAGCCTGCCGCGCTCGGGTCGCGGTCCATTTGTCCCGCAGCCAGCAGAATGGTGCGGTAAATTGCGATTGGGAAAAGGTCAACTTTGTAGGCATTCATGGAAAGTGGCTGCGCCCCTTCCATGGCGGCCTTGCCCGCTGCCCGCGCATTTGCTTCCGTGATTGGCTTGCCGGCCAGCGCTGCTTCGGCTTGCGGCGAGCGGCGAACGATTGGCGAGGCCGCGCCCATTGTCACCACAGCGCGTTTGCAGGTGTTGCCGTCCATTTCGAGGACAATTCCGGCATCGGCAATGGCCCAGTCAAAGCTCTCTTTTTCTCCATACTTCTGGTATGCGGAGCGCGTTCCGCTTGCGGGTTTCAGAATCGTCACCGAGGTCATCAGTTCATCCGGTTCGACGACAGTGAACTTCTCAGGGTCAGCCTCTGCCGGGACGTAAAGCTTGTCAATCGGAACAGTTCGGTTGCCCTTCTTTGCCGAAGTCAGCTCGATGCTCGCATTCAGGCCAAGGAGCGCCACGGCCGCGGACGAGGGGGCGACGGCGGGACACATGCCGTAGTCCATGATGGCGTGATATTGGTTCAGGCCATTGAGCGCGAAACAAATGTCCTTGCCTCTGCGCAAACACGCAAAATCAGCAGAACGGTAGTACCAGCACTGTATCCGCTGCAGCAGGTTGCCGCCCAGCGTCGCCATATTGCGGATGTGCGGAGTGGCCGCGCTGCCGCAGGCATCGGCGAGAATCTGGTATTGCCTACGGACGACGGGGTGCTCTTCGATCTCGGACAGGGTGGTAAGAGCGCCGATTATTAGCCCGTCATTCGTCTCGTGGATTCCGCGCAGTCCGGAGATATTGCGGATGTTGACCAGCTTCGATGGCTGGTCAACGCCGTTCTTCATGCGGTCCAGCAGATCGACGCCGCCCGCTTTTACGACAGCGCCATCTTTCAACTGCGAAAGCGCGCCGTCTACGGTTGTGCAATTTGCAATCGCGAAATTGTTCATGCCAAATTCCTTTCCGGCGCGGGCCTGCGCAGCGCCGCCAGCACGACTGACGGCGTCATGGGCATCTGGCGAATGCGGACCCCAAGTGCGTTGTAAACGGCGTTGCCGATGGCAGCGCCGACAGAGACAATCCCGGCGGCCTCGCCGATCCCGGATGCATCGGTTGAGCTTTGGCCGATGTAGGCTTCGACAAGGTGAACGTCGATCTGCGGAGTCTCGCGTGATCCGGCGATTTTGTACATGTCAAGGTTTGGGTTCACCATGAGGCCATATACCGGGTCGAGCAGGCGATTCTCAAAAAGCGTGTAGGAAATACCTTGAATGACGCCGCCATTGATCTGGCTCTTGACCAGAGAGGGATTCATGGGGCGTCCACAGTCATGGACCGAGAGCACGCGCTTTACCTGTATGCGTCCTGTTTCGGTGTCCACCATGACTTCCGCCACATCGACACCGCCATAGGTCAGGTATTTGCTGCGGTCGTAGTCAGGGACGCGCTTGGCCTGCACGGCGATCTGGTCGGTGGTCATTTTGGCCGCCGCACGGCGGAACGAGACGGGCTGCATTTTGCCTGATTTGCTGCGGACTTCGCCATTGACCAATACGAGATCGTTTGGCGTTGTGCCCAGAGCCGGAGCAACGTCCGTCAGGAATTTCTGCGATGCTTGCCAAGCTGCGTCACGCACTGCCGGCGTCAGTGAAAGCGTGGTCACGCTTCCTCCGGAATTTGGTCCAGGCGGATAGTTGGTGTCGCCGACTTTGACGGCGACTTGGGCGGGAGGCACGCCAAACTGCTCAGCCAGAATCTGCGCCAAGACGGTCTTGATGCCCGAGCCGATGTCCTGTACTGCGGAGAGCACTTCGAGAGATCCATCCTTGTGCACGCGCACTTCGGCGGCTGAATTCATGTTGACGAAGCGATACCATACGGACTGCGCCAGGCCGACTCCATGCTTGACCGGGCCGGTGCCCGCACCCGCTTTCGGGTTGCGGGACTTCCAGAGGTCGCTCTCGCGGACAATCTGACGCTCAACCCGGCGCACCGGATGCTCGTCGGCTTTGTCGCGCAGATCAATGGGGTCCATGCCGAGCTTTTCCGCGAGATCGTCGATGGTCCCTTCCAGAGCAAACGCTCCCGGAGGATGTCCCGGCGCACGCATCGCTGTTCCGGGTCCGGCGTTAATGAATACATCGTTCTCTTCCGTGTGCAGAGACGCATACTTATAGAGGTTTTGCGCCGGGCCTGCGCAGCCAGCGCCTGTGCCGCATCCTGCTGTGCCATAGCTTACGAGATGGATGGCGGTAATCTCGCCACTCTTCTTTGCGCCAATGCGCAGCACCTGATCGGAGCTGGGACGATTGCCGACGGACAGATGCTCTTCTTCACGGTCAAGCATCAGCCGGACCGGCGCCCCCGCCTTTTTTGAGAGGGTTGCCGCGGCTATTCCAAAATTACCGGCGCCAAACTTTGCGCCGAAGCCGCCACCCATGTACTCCGTTATTACGCGCACCTGTGACATGGGAAGCTTAAAGAACTGCGACAGTTCCTCGCGCACACTGGCGGTCCCCTGAGTTGACGCCCATACTGTCAGCATCTCGGGCTTCCAGTCGGCGACGACACCGTGGGTTTCGAGCGCAGAGTGAGTCTGCACCTGCGTGATGTAGTGCCCTTCGACGACTACATCCGCGTCCTTGAAACCCTGATCTATATCGCCACCCTTTTTATGAATCGATGGTCCGTGTACATTACCAGTCTGCGGAACATTGTGGGGGCCGCCGCCGCCGCCTGCAGTACCGGCCTGGTCCGCTGCGCCTGGGAACACGAGCGCTGCATCTGGGGCGCGTGCCTTGTCCAAGTCGACGGCGAAGGGCATCGGCTCATATTGGATCTTTATCAGCGCAGCCCCTTCTTCGGCAGCGTTAGGGGTGGTTGCCGCGACTGCAGCAACAGGCTGGCCCGCATAGCGCACGACTGGATATTTGACCTGCTCGAGCGATGGATCGCGCAGGACCGCACCACCGTCTATGTGCTGAATCACATAGACAGCTTTCACTCCGGAATACTTTTCTGCTGCGGACGTATCAATGGATACAACTTTCGCATGAGGCACGGAGGCATTAGCGAATTTCGCATACAACATGCCCGGCAACTGGACATCAGCCGTGTAGCGGGCACGGCCCGTGACTTTTGCGGCACCGTCCCATCGCTCGACCGACTGCCCCACATACTTAAGATCCTTGTTGGTGGGCCATACCGGTGGTTCGGTCGTCGGCACCTCACGCGGCTCATCCTTCAGTGTGTATCCGGGCACGCCAAACGGCATTGAGACGGTCTTTTTGTCTGCAGCTTTGCCGGCCTTGCTTTCCGCTTCCTGAACCATATTCTCGCTGGTTGCCATGGTGCTCCTCCACTACGCCTTGCGGTTGCTGCCTGCCACCTCAAGGGTGGCAGAGAAGATTCTGGGGTAGGTGCCGCAACGGCAGAGATTGCCGGCAATGGCATGGCGCACATCGTTTTCGGTTGGGTTGGGATTGCTCTCCAGCAGCGCTGCGCAGCTCATCACCATGCCCGGCGTGCAGAAGCCACACTGCAGGGCATCATGCTTTACAAACGCAGCCTGAAGAGGATGCAGGCTGCCGTTTTCAGAAATTCCTTCGATGGTTGTTACCTGGTGGCCAACGGCATCTACTGCGAGCGTCATGCAACTGTTCACGGGTTTCTTGTCGAGCCAGACGGTACATCCCGAACAGCTGCCACGGTCACAGATCACCTTGGTGCCGGTCATGCCCAATTGATTGCGCAGGGCCTCGGCCAGCGTTGTGCGCGGTTCGATGTTGACGGCATGTTCCTTGCCGTTCACGTTCAGCTTGATCGAGGCTGGCTCAGGCCCGATGACCGTAACGCCATGATTTTCCGAACGGGCCGCTTCTTCGCTGAAGGCGTATACTCCATCGAGCAGGGCAGTTCCGGCAGCCGTTAACCCGGCGCCTTTTAGAAAGCCCCGGCGCGTAATGCCGTTCGCTTGCGTTTTCAGATGATCTTCGTTTTCCTGCGACGCAGGATCAGGATGCGGCGCCTTAGGTGCAGACATACATCGCTCCTCACTACAGCTTCCGGTTTTATCTATCACTATCGCTGCTCACCTGAATCCGGCTCAAGCGAACAAATTTGACTCTACTATGCTGGAAACGGAGACGTGCCGGCGGACAAATAAGTTCCTCCATCCAGGAAGCTTTTCAACAGCAAAATACGGCTGCCGATTCGAGCCTTTTGCCCCGAACCTGGAGGACAGGCACTTCGGTTGTCCGGGGAATTAGGCAGCGCCAGCAGAACGCAAATCGCCGACGCCAAACTATAACTCCGTGCAGCTTCCTCTGGCAATCGGCGCTTGAACCTCTATCAAAATCTCGAAGACTCAAACTTTGCGAGAGAGTGCATGCGCAGAGAAAAGTCAGCGATGCCCCCTACATTTTTTAGTCCGAACAAATTCATTTTTGTAAGCAGTCACATATATTTCGGACCCTTGTGAAGGGCGCTTTCGGGTGGCAGAATAGCCGGAAGCAGTTGTGAGGAGTTTCTGTGACTCCTATGTAGACCGCCCATGCGTTGTTGCAGAGGGCACTCCGATGTATCTGCGAAGCCGCCGCGAATGCCTGAATCTGATTCGACTTTTGTTGACAATTTTGAGTGCGCTAATATTTGAACCTGTCTCGGAGGCGAAGCTAGCCACTATAGGCGGCATCATTTTTACGGCTAGTTCCGATCAAGTAGAGACCGTGTGGCCTAATGCTCGAGTCACCTTAAAGAATCTCGACACAAGTAACGAAGTCGCAACCATTTCCAATGATCTCGGGACCTACGCTTTTACCGGCGTGCTACATGGCCACTATCAAATTAGGGTCACATTGGCTGGATTTGAGCCTGTCATCAGACGCTTGACAATCGCTGGGAATGAGACTGCGAAGCTCGATTTTCAGCTTGTCCCAAAAGGGCAGGTGGAAGCAGTTACAGTGAATGCTGAGAACCCCGGAGTTGACCTGACTTCCAGTTCCGGCGGCACTCCCGCTTTGAACGCGAATATTCTTAAGTCACTTGTCCAACTTAATCAGGACTTTCAGGATGCCTTGCCCTTGCTGCCGGGAGTTGTGCGTGGCGTCGATGGGCTCATTCGCATTAAAGGAGGACGGACTAACCAGACAAATACTCTGGTCAATTCAGCGAGCGTAACGGATAGCTTTACCGGGCAACCGGCACTGAGCCTGCCGGCCGTGGCCATTCAATCGGTGCAGGTGCTTTCCAATCCTTTTTCGTCAGAGTACGGAAATTTTGCCAGCGGCGTGGTCAATGTTGACACCCGTGGTGGAACCGACGAGTGGAAATATCTTTTCGAAGATCCGGTTCCACGCTTCCGCTGGATCAATCATCGTCTAACTCACGGAGTCGAAAGCGCCTCTCCTCATCTGAGTTTTGCAGGCCCTCTGGAGAAGGGCAAGGCTTACATTTTTCAGTCAGTTGGGTACGGGTACGACACGGTAACGGTGCCGTCCCTTCCTGATCCTGACAACGTGCGTGTTGTAGAAAAGATCAATTCATATACGCAGCTCGATTGGAACCCCACCGCCAGCCAGAGATTTTCGGTAGTGCTTGCACTCGACCCCCAGAACACTGACTATGCCAATATCAACACATTCAATCCCCAGCCGGTTACCGGAAATGATCGTGAACGGGACTATTTCCTCTCCGCCACGCACCGCTGGATTCTCGCCAATGGCGGCTTTGTGCAAACGCTGTTTTCATCGAAGCAGCTCGATTCGCGCATCTATCCTGCAACGCTGACTGGAGAAATGGTTCTTTTTCCCGAACAGAACTACGGCAGTTACTTTGAGCAGCAGAATCGGGATACGCAACTCTATCAATGGTCGCAAACCCTGCACGTGCGGCCTGTCGAATATGGCGGCAGGCACTTGCTGACTTTCGGGTACTCCTATTCTCATTCGTCTTATCAGGGACAGGTGACGAACTACCCGCTACAAGTCCTGCGGGAAGATAGCACCTTGAGCAGTGTCATCACTTATCCAGGCGCGATTGAGTCACAAGCAGGGGTAAGCGATTTGGCTTCGTTCCTACAGGACAATTGGCAAATCCATCCACGCTTAACAATGGATCTGGGTCTGCGTCTTGATCACGATACCCTCTCGGCTGAGGCCGTCGATATTGCTCCACGCTTTGGCTTTGTCTTTACCCCAACGCGCGATAACCGCACGGCTATTCGTGGCGGTTTTGGCGTGTTTTACGACAAGATTCCGCTCAACGTTGCGATCTTCGACAAGTTCCCGGCACAGACGATCACCGACTACTCTCCCTCTGGGGCGACCGTTGTAAGCGGTCCGGCAACCTTTACACATGTCGCTCCCAACGCACTGCATGTGCCCTACAGCCTTGGCTGGACATTGCAGTTCGATCGCGAGTTGCGTCACGATCTACTCTTTCGTCTGGGGTATGAAGACCGCCATGCCTTCAGGGAATTTTATGTAAGTCCGTTGCAACTGGTAGACGGAAGTTCCAGGCTCCTGCTATTCAACTCCGGCCACCAAAGCTATCGCGAGTTCCTGACCATGATGAGGTGGCGCGTTAATGAGCGCACTACCGTGTTTGCGAGCTACGTTCATGCGCGTGCTTATGGCGAACTCAACGACTACAATCAGTTCTTCGGCAATTATCCTTATCCGCTTATCCGTCCCAATCAATATGGTCCGCTCTCGTCCGATGCGCCGGACCGCGGCCTCTTCTGGGATGTGATCGGATTACCGCATAAGCTCGACTTCGTTCCTATTTTTGACGTCCACACAGGATTCCCCTTTACCCGTCTTGATCAGAACTGGAATTTCATTGGTCCGGAAAACCAGGCAGGACGTCTGCCAACTTTTCTGGCGCTGGACACCAAATTCCAGTATCCAGTCGATTTCAAATCTCACGGTCACCACATTCAGTTCCGAGCTGGGCTGAGCGTGTACAACGTGCTCAACCACTTCAATCCTCGCGATGTCCAGGAACACTACGCCTCTCCGGCCTATGGCACCTTCTACAATTCTGTCGGCAGGCTCTTTCGAATCGATGGAGACTTCGACTTCTAGCAAGCAGCTTCTGCCCATAGTTCCAGAAAATCAATCAATTCTTCTGGAGGCCGGATCCATACTTTAGCGTTTGTCGTCCTGTATTCAGACCGCACGAGGATCGAAAGCCCGCGTCTATCCAGTACGCGGAAGGCATCTTCATCCGTAAGATCGTCTCCCATGAAGGCAGCTGGCGCTGTTGGGTTTGCCTTCTCCAGAATGGCACGGAGCGCATCTCCCTTGTCCGGATGAGCGGCGCGGATCTCAATGCCACCGTCAAAAGCCAGAAGCTTGACTCCGCTCACTCCGTCGAATTTGTGCCACTTGGCCTGGATGCAGCCTTGAACATCCTCAATCTCTGGTGCGGACAGTCCCCGCCAGTGAACAGCCAAGCCGCCGGGCTTGATTTCAGTGATGGGTAACAGTCCTGCTTGGCGTAACCAATCTTCTGCCTGCCGAATGATCGAAAGAGTCTCTGGTTCGATTTGCTCGCTGCGATAGGTGCCATCCGACGACAAATGTTCCAGTCCGTGAGCACCCCATAATTCAAGACCGGTTAGCGGATTGAGCAATGTCTGTATTTCGCTGACTGGCCGACCAGACACGATCGAAATATTTGTCCTACCAGATCGATTGATCCTGTCGAGAAGCGGAATGATTCCCGGATATGGACGGGCCTTGTGACGATTAGTTTGAAAGGGCGCCAATGTGCCGTCATAATCCAACACAAGTAACGCGGTTGTTTGGCTGTTGAAATGCTGAAAAAAATCTGCGACCGCGAGGTGTCGATTTCTATCCAGCACGACGAGTCTCGCTTGCGGTCACTCCAGAGGCCGCATATCTACTTAGGCGAAGGTCGCATAGATCGCCGATCAGGCTGCCGGCCCACCAGTAGATGTTGTGATCCTTCACCGAGCATCGCAGCCGCTGCATACGATCTACCACCTCATGAATATCCATCTCCAATGCTTGCGCGATGGCTTCTCCAGTGGCCTCGGTATCGTAAGGATTGACGATAATCGCATCACGCAAATCACGCGCAGCTCCCGTGAACTGACTCAGAATTAAGACTCCCCGCTCATCGTTGCGGGCGGCAACATACTCTTTCGCAACCAGATTCATGCCGTCATGCAGCGAAGTCACCATGCAAAGATGCGCTACGCGGAAATAACGTCGCACCTCTTCATGGCTATGTTGGCGATTCAAGAGAACCAGCGGCCTCCATCTGCCGCGCCTGAATCGCTCATTGATACGGATGGCTTCGTTTTCCACCTCGCGTTGAAAATCGGCATATCTCTGAATGTGGTTTCGTGTAGGTGCGCCGATCTGGATAAAGGTGAATTTTCCCTGATAACGCGGATGCCTTTCGAGGAAAGACTCTACCGCTTGAAAGCGCTCGATGATGCCCTTGGTGTAGTCCATTCGATCAACGCCCACACCCAGGAATGTTGCTTCTATCCCTAGTTCTGCGATCAACCGGCTTCGTTCTTCTGCTGTCGTGTTTTCTGGAGGAATGTCTTCACCTTCGAAGAAGTCGACGCTGATCGGAAATGGCAGGACCGATGACCAGTGATTCTTGCGCCGAACGGAAAAACGTTCCCAGTCCACACGGGCCTCAAGTACACGATCTACAGTACTGAGAAAATTATTGCAGTGCGCTTGGACGTGAAATCCAATCAGGTCCGCCCCGAGCAATCCGTCTAACAATTCCTGCTGCCACGGGCAGATGCTGAACGCCTCCGGGTTTGGCCATGGAATGTGCCAGAAGATTGCGATTCTTGCATGCGGTATACGGTCCTTGACCATCCGAGGTAGCAGCACAAAGTGGTAATCCTGAATCAGGACAACAGGATCTTTTTCGTCTGCAATTTCCTCCGCAAGTGCATCTGCGAATCTTGCATTCACATCGTTGTAGTACTCCCAATCGGAGGCACGAAAAATCGGACGTGTATGCGCCATGTGGCAGAGAGGCCATAGGCCTTCATTGGCAAAGCCATAGTAATAACCATCTTCTTCTTTCTCACTGAGCCAGATACGACGAAGTGTGTATTTGGGATTGTCCGGTGGAACCTGCAGGCGATCTCGACTGTCTACCATTTCCTTATCAGCATTGCCACTTCCCTGTGCTATCCAGGTTCCATTGCAGGCGCAGAGAATTGGCTCAATCGCTGTAACCAGTCCACTGGCAGGAACTGTCACTGTTATTTCGTTACCCTGCCGGCTGTGAATATAAGGTTCACGATTTGAGACAACAAAAAGGCCGCTGCCATTAAGCTTTGTACGAACGTGATCGGCCAATCGCTGTGCGGTCCAAAGAGATTCGTTTGAATTCCTAAGTCTGGCTTCGATCTCCGCTGCGGCACGAGCCTGGCGCATGCTTTCTGCAAGCGGCGCCACCTCCCGAGCCAGCGATTGGAGGAAGTCCAGATCTTTTGCCGGAGGCGGGGTGACATGCCGGTCCACGCGTAGTGTTTTCATCCACTGCGCAGCGCGCGCAATCGGCCCAACAAGACTCCAGCGCACAATCAACAAGGTGATAGCGACAATCACCAGCACCAACCCAGCAATATGTGCAAACGCCTGACCCCAGACGCGGAAGATCTGGGCGCGGATGTAGCCAGTATCGTAGACAACAATCATGCCACCGGCAACGCTCCTGTTTATGGCATGTAGTGGTGTGGCGAGAACGTACAGCCTTTTAAAATGCGGCCGCATATAGATGCTTTCAGTGTGATTATTTGAGATTGCATCCTTCAGTATTTTGGGCACGGCGGGCATAACTGCGCCCAGATCACGAGTGACAACGAGGGGATAGGATTCACTATCGTATATGCCGATGCCAAGCAGGTGATCGCGATTGGTGAAGCGATCGATCATGGACTCGAGTCCAGACATGTCTCCATTTTGCAAATCAGATTCAGCATTTGCCGCCAGGCTTTCACCAAATGTTTCGGCTTTCCGTTCGAGATCCAGGCGGAGTGAATCCTTCTCGGTCCGCACCTGATACCAGGAGAACACAAGGGACACCATCGTGACTCCGATGATCAATGCCACAATCAACCGCAAACTCAGAATCCGCATTTGCCCTCGCTCGACCTATGTTTGATGCGGGTTAAGGGAAAAACCTGCGTCGCAATCCGCACCACCGAACCGGAGATGTTGCCCAACCCCTCTTTTTGAAGCAGGCAATTTCACGCCTTGCATGGAAGCTACCCTCCGTGAAAAGCAGAATCACGCCGGGATAGTATGCGCATTCCGATGAACAATCGCCAGGAGTGCTCGGGTCATAGCGCCAATCAATAACGGTGAACAGTACGGGTCCATCCAAACTCCCCAGGCATTTTCGCCCTCAATGATCGCGCACAGCTGAAGTTTAGCAACCCGGTTCACGAGACGACGCAAAGGGTCTGTGTCCGGGCAGAGTTACTTGTCCTTTACTCCTGCTCGAAGATGAGGAAGTAATCTTCTCCGTCGGCTTTCGTAAAGTCGTAACTAGCGACATACCGGAAGCCTGCATCGCGAAGTTCATGGATCACGATGGCCTCATCCAATCCGTGATTTGCGCCATTTCCATTGCGGTCAATGATACCGAGCTTTGCTCCTGGCCGCAGCGCGGGTGCAAGGTTACGCAAAAGCAGCTGCGGATGAGCAATTTCGTGATACGTCTTAAGCATCACAACGGCGTCCAGGCTATTGGGCGGAAGTTTCGGATCATCAGGGAGGCCAAGCACCACATGGATTTGTGGCAAATGTTCGCGTTCAACGCGATCATGAATCGCCTTGGTTGCTTCGGGATTGATATCTTCGGCATAGACTGTTCCGTCGGATCCGACTCGCTGGGCAGCTCGGACTGTTAACCAGCCGCTGCCGGCGCCGATGTCCGCAACTGATGAGCCGGGATGAACGTCGAGAAGCGTAAGAATGCGCTGAGGCTGGAGTCTCGCGTCGCGTTCTGGATATTCAAAGATTGACAAATCGCCCGTGTATGGTGTGCTCGTCGGATGCGATGGTGCCGGATTAGGTGCGGCTTGAGCCTGCACGAATATCGAGGAGATGGCCAGCAGGAAAGAGCTCAGGAATCGTACGCCTTGCCGCATAGGGAATCATGCTGCGGGGATGGAGCTACTGTCAAAGTTCAGGCAGATGCGGATAAACCAAACGGAGTCTCGATGCGACTGCTACGCGCTCATTGCGGCAGTTTCATTTCCGGCAAAAGACCCTTTACCTGCTATGAACTAGAGCACAATGCGATAATCCGCTAGTTTTCGCGTGATTCGTTCCCGGTCGAGGTACTCGAGCAAAGGAATGGCGTATTTGCGCGAAACTCCTGTCAACGTCTTGAAATAGGCCACATCGATAGTTCGTCCGCGCTGGGTCTCTATACTTTTTTTTAGCTGCGCTACAGCGCTATGGTGCATGCAAAGAGTATCGCTGCCCAGCCGGACGAGAGTCTTTTCGCGCAGCAGCTGAGTGATGAGCCTGTGCATCTCGGTTGGTTCTATTTTCATTCGTCTCGCAAGTTCTTCAGGCGAAGGAGGGGCGAGTCCTGCGGCTTCGAAAGCCGCGCTCACAGTGGATAGCTGTGCCCGATCAGGGTCCAATTCATGATTGGCACCATTGACCAGTACGACGAGGTCATTATGGATGCGAAGCTTTCTCTGTTTGACAAGCTGCTCCAATGCAGAATCAAAAACCTCCGGTTCCAAACGGGAAAGATTTCGGAGCTCCGCTCGCTTCGAGCCCCCAGCAGGGGTTTCCTTAACATATGCCTCAAGTTGGGTGACAAGCAGCGACAGACAGGCTTCGAAGGCATCGTGTGTCAACAATAAATTATTTGGAAGCAAAACGAGTTTTGAGTGTTGAATCAGCGACTTCAGACGTTCACAAAGCGCCTCATTCTTCTTGCCGGTTTCGACGGAGAGAGCTTTGAGTGAAATTCCTGCGGCGGCGCGCCTCGCAATCCGAAGGACGATCTGTTCATCCGCCGACGCGTTCTGCACCTGTTGGAGCCATTCTCGACAAGCCGTCTTTTTCAATCGCGGAATGGGATGGACGTCGAGTACACGCCCGCCACCAATGGTCGTAAGCGGCGAGCCATTACGAATTACGAATCGGTCACCCGGTAAAAGGACGATCGGGTTGCTGAGCCGCAACCGCGCAAGCCGCCTCGTCTCGGCTTCGATGGGGTGATATTCATAGAGCGAAACAGCTGCCATGCAATCTGATGCGAACGCATGGAAGTGAACGTGGCTGTTATGTTTAAGGGGCGCCGTGCGACCCAGAATACTTAGTTCTGCATCGATCGTGTCTACCGCGACTATGGTGGAAGGCTCGACCAGCGTGTCACCACGCTTTAATTCAGAGACCTGAATTCCTGCCATATTGAAAGCTACGCGAGTACTGGCGCTCACCGATTGTTGCACGTGCCCATGCACCTGAATTCCGCGAACTCTGGCAGTGCGACCCTCCGGCTCGACTGAGAGGAGCTGGTCGGCCTTGACGGTCCCGGCAATCAGCGTTCCTGTAACGACAGCGCCGAAGCCTTTCATCACAAATGCTCGGTCTAAAGGAAGCCTCGGTAGCATGTCCGTATCTTTGCTTGGAATGCGCGATGCAAGAGCAATCAATTCGTGACGCAGTTGTTCAATCCCTGCACCTGTCTTTGCGCTTACCGGAATGATCGGCGACAAGCTCGCTGCAAGGGGGGTGTTGCCTAGGAAATGTTCTACGGCTTGTCTGATTTCGTTCAACCTTACATCGCTTACAGTATCGGTCTTCGTAATAACTGTGAGACCTCGCTCAATGCCTAGTAATGTGCAGATGGCAAGATGTTCCTCAGTCTGGGGCTTTACACCCTCTTCCGCAGAGATGACGAGCATCACAGCATCGATACCGCCGGTTCCAGCAAGCATATTTCGTACAAACAAGGCGTGGCCCGGAACATCAATAAAACTCACCCTAAGAGGTGATTTGTCGATAGACTCAGCATCCAATGAAGCAAAACCAAGATCGATCGTGATGCCCCGTCGTTTTTCATCCGGCAGGCGATCTGTGTCAACGCCTGTGAGTGCACGGACCACGGCGGTCTTACCATGATCAATATGGCCGGCTGTACCAATGACAATTGACCTCGGCACTCCGCCGTGATCCATAAGATGGGACGTGATCTGTACAGCCATAGTCAGCTTCCGGTCGTTTCGAGAGCCAGCCTCAAGTGACGAGTAAGGACCTGGAGCAAATACGGATCGAGTTCAGCGTCGACGGTGCGCAAATCGAGGAGAACGAGATTGTCATTGATTCTCCCGATGACTGGCGGATCGAACTGACGCAATGCACTCTGGAGAGTTTCCGCACCTATATCTGAATGACATAAGGAGATCGCGTAGCTTTCCAACCTGGCTCTTGGTGCGGCGCCTCCACCGACTGCGCTCTCGACTGGCACGACCTCGACAGTCAGTTCGGAAGAATTCACTTGACTGACGATCTGTTCGCACCGTTCCTTGATCTGTTGTGACTCCGTGTGCAGCATGCGCATAACTGGGATACGTTCAGGCGTATCGGAAAGATACTCAACCAAAGTCGCTTCAAGTGCGGCATAGTTTAGTTTGTCCGCCCGGAATGTCCTGAATAGAGGATTCACCCGAATCTGGTCGACCAGGTCCTTTCTGCCTGCAAGAATGCCGCATTGCGGTCCTCCGAGCAGTTTGTCGCCGCTGGCAGCAACAAGGTCGCAGCCTTTGCCAAAGCTATCCATCAATGTGGTCTCGCCATGGATACCACACGATTCAAGAGAATGGATTAACCCGGTTCCCTGGTCTTCAAATACCGGGATATGGGCCTGCTTTCCAAGTGCGATGAGTTCGTCAAGCGACGGCTTCGCGACGAAGCCCTCCATGCTGAAATTAGACTGATGTACTCGGAGAATCAGGCCGGAGTTGGGGCCCAATGCACGCTCATAATCCGATAATCGCGTGCGATTGGTGGTGCCAACCTCTTTGAGCGACGCCCCGGATTCTTGGAGAATCTCAGGAATGCGAAAACTACCGCCAATTTCAACGAGCTCGCCCCTGGAAACAATAACTTCCTTTCCTTTTGCAAGGGAGTGCAAGGCAAGAAATGTCGCTGCAGCACAGTTGTTGACGATGATTGCCCGAGATGGGTGCTGTTGATCCGATATGGCAGCCTCGCTCTGAAGAAGCGTGAGAATGAGCGACTCCACATGAACGTCACGGCTTCCACGTTCGCCAGAGCCAAGATCGAGCTCAAGATTAGAGTAGCTGCTCGCTACTCGGACGAGGTGATCGAGCGCCAGCTTGCTCAGTGGCGCGCGCCCGAGATTTGTATGAAGAATAACGCCGGTCGCGTTTACGATTGGCCGCAAGGAAAATTGATATCTCTGGCTCAGGTTTTCGGCCACGGAGAGTGGCAAACCGGCGACGCGCTCCGACAATGTCGCGCGTGTGTGCAACCCGCGCACGATCTCGTCCCGTGCTTGATCGAGAGCGCGACGGACGGCATTTACAACGGCGGTGCGCTTGTGTGATTGCAACAGGAGATCAATACCATCCACTCGGAGTAAATCATTTACCGAGGGCAGGATGCGGTAGAGGTCTTCAGAAGAAGAAGTAGCACCGTCAACATCGACTCGCATACTGCTGGCCTCCCTGCGGAACTCCATTTCTTCTTTGCAACTATCTCAGCACAATCGCGGGTTTCCCCGCCAGAACGCGCCCGATTGCTTTGGCGGGTATGGGTGCATCGCGAAACGAAGCGAGCAAAACTGCCGCAGTCTCGGCATCTGCACTGATGAGCAGGCCACCCGAGGTTTGTGGATCGTACATCAGTGTTCGCACGTCTTCGCGGATGCGGCTTGTGAGTGCATCGGAAACCACGCACTCCGCGTAATCGCGATTAGCTAGCAAGCCCGCTGGGATCGTACCGAGCGCGACCGCATCCAAAGCGCCTTCGAGCAGTGGCACCTCTTCCGTCTCGATCTCAAGAGTGACCCCGCTGCCAATCGCCATTTCGCGACCGTGCCCCATCAATCCAAATCCGGTAATATCTGTCATCGCGTGCACCCCGGTGTGTTCAGCAACAATTGCCGCGGTAATTTTGTTGAGAGTGGTCATCCATCGCACGGCGCCATTTACCCACAAGGTCTGAGCCTTGTCCTGTTTGAGAGCTGTTGTAATTACTCCAGTCCCAATCGGCTTTGTCAGGATGAGAACATCTCCCGGGCGGGCGCCTGCATTGGTAAAAATGTGGGCTGGATCGATAAGGCCGGTGATAGCGTAGCCAAATTTCATTTCGGTATCACGAACGGAGTGCCCGCCGATTAGGGTGCAGTTGGCCTCGACTAACTTCGACAGACCACCGCGCATCACTTCTCCGAGCACCTCCATATCCCCATCCTGAGGAAAACAAACTACTGCCAGTGCGGTGAGGGGTTGGCCGCCCATCGCATACACATCACTCAAGGAATTCGCCGCCGCAATCTGACCGAAGGTGTAGGGGGCGTCCACCATTGGGGTGAAGAAATCGACAGTCTGGACCAAAGCCATGTTTTGGCCCAGACGATATATGCCTGCGTCGTCAGATTGATCGAATCCAACCAGAAGGTTCGGGTCTGTCTGTAGTGGAAGCGCGTCCAATACGGTTCTCAGCGAACCGGGGGCCAGTTTGCTGGCGCATCCACCTGCCTTGACTTGCTGGGTAAGCCTGATGGGCGATAGTGCTTGCGACGAGTCATTGCGATGATCATGCATTGCAGTCGAAAAGACTTCGTATTATAGATACAAGGTCAACGCAAAAGGAAGTGCCTGGGCTCCGGTGATCCTCCCGGTCTTCAAAACCGGCGGTCGTCCTCAATGGGCGACGGTGTGTTCGACTCACACGCACTTCCGCCAACATTGCCAACAAGAGAACCTTTGACTGAACTGGCAAAACTGCCAGTTGCCAATCAACTCCCGTTCCGCTGTGATCAAAGAGACGCAGGAGCGCAAGAAATCCCTGCGTAGCGGCAAGTTGATTTCCCAGGAGGAGTCCGCAGGGATGCAAGCGTCGCGCCGGGATTTCATTCGTTTGATGGCCGGGGGCAGTGGCGCAATAGCGCTTGGACTGGATATTCGGCCTCTGGTCGCCCAGGCGCGTTCCTTGAAAACCTCAAAGACCACTGAGACCCGATCGAATTGTCCATATTGTGCCGTTTGCTGCGGCGTGATTGTGCACACCATCGGAGATGGGGCAAAGAATGTCGTGCCCGCCGTGGTACATATCGAAGGAGATCCTGATAACCCGGTCAATCGCGGAACTCTATGTCCAAAAGGAGCTTCGCTACAGCAGGATTGCGTTAATGAGCGAAGGCTGACCAGGCCGCAGGTGAGACGGCCGGGACGCTCCGATTGGGAAGACATCTCCTGGGACCAGGCACTTGATGAAATCGCGCGCAAAGTAAAAGATACGCGTGACAAAGGTTTCGTACGTGTCGACGAGCAAGGGCGCATGGTGAATCGCTGCGACAACATCGCATTTGCCGGTGGCGCCACGGATACGAATGAATTCTGCTGGACCGTTGTGAAGACAACGGCAGCCTGGGGGGTTGTGCGCCACGAAAACGTGGCGCGGACTTGACACGGCCCCTCGGTTCCCGGTCTGGGAACGACATTTGGCCGAGGCGCCATGACCAACAGCTGGAACGACATCGCCAACACCGATGTCATGTTGATCATCGGGGCGAATCCTGCAGAAAACCATCCCTGCGGTTTCAAGTGGGCGATTGAGGCCAGACGCCTGCGAAATGCGCGCATGATCGTCGTGGACCCGCGCTTTACTCGTACCGCGGCAACGGCGGACTTGCACGTGCCCATCAGGGCCGGCAGCGACATTGCCTTTATCGGAGGGCTGATTCGTTACGTCATTGAGAACAATCTTTATGCCCGCGAATATGTGCTGAACTACACAAACGCCTCGTATCTGGTTAGCGAGGACTTCCACTGCGCAGACGACGGACTTTTTTCCGGATTCGATGCCGCACATTCCGACTATGACCGGAGCAGTTGGAATTATCGTGCACACGGCGGTACAGCGGCTTCAGGAAGTCTGCCGGAAGTCATAGCAACTGACCCGACGCTCCAGGATCCGCATTGCGTGTTTCAGCTTTTGCGCCGGCAATACTCCCGCTACACGCTGGAAATGGTTGAGCGGATCACCGGCGTTCCCCAAGCCCAGTTCCTGAAAGCTGCCGAAGAGTTCGCGGGAATCCGCCGCAATGGTGACATGACGAAGACAGGCACGCTCATGTATGCGCTTGGCTGGACGCACCATTCCACGGGCACGCAAACGATTCGCGCGGGAGCGATTCTTCAACTCCTGCTCGGCAATATGGGACGTTCGGGGGGAGGCGTCAATGCATTGCGCGGGCATGCCAATGTGCAGGGCGCGACGGATCTGGCCATCTCATGGGACAGCCTGCCGGGCTATTTGAAGCCTCCCTCGGCAGGTGATGGCAGCTTCGCTGGCTGGATGAAGCGGACCACGCCCGCACCTTCAAAACCGAGCGAGTCTCAGTCTCTGAATTACTGGGCAAATACACCCCGATTTGCTGTTTCTCTGCAGAAGGCGCTGTTCGGACCCGTGGCGACCGCTGCCAACGGCTGGGCCTACGATTACATGCCCAAGCGGCCGGATGGGCGGGGCTGGTGGGCGCTCTCCGATGAAACCATCCAAGGCAAGGTGCGGGGAGCGTTTTGTTTCGGCATGAACGTCCTAGCTCTGGCGCCGTCGGCAAGCCGGACCCTTGCAGCCCTGAGTCAGCTTGACTGGCTGGTGGTATGCGAGATATTTCCGGACGAAACAAGCGAGTTCTGGCGTGCCCCGGGTATATCCGCAGAGCAGCAGGCAAAGATAGACACCACGGTTTATCGTCTGCCCGGGGCTGGCTTTTCAGAGAAGCCGGGAACGATGGTCAACTCATCTCGGCTCCTGCAATGGAGAGATGCCGCCAATCCTCCTCCCGGCGACGCGCGAATCGATCTGGAAATTCTCGCGCAGATTTTCACGCGCGTTCGCCGGTTATACCAGACAGAGGGCGGAGCTTTTCCGGATCCGATACTGAATCTCACCTGGGATTACGCAGATCCCGAACGGCCGAGCGCGGAGGAGTTAGCCAAAGAATTAAATGGCCGGTCACTCGCTCCAGTGACTCAAGGGAGCAGCACTATTCCTGCGGGAGTGCAACTGCCGGACTTCAGTTGGCTCCGGGACGACGGTTCTACCGCAAGCGGGTGCTGGATCTACTGCGGCTCATGGCCGGAAGGCGGTGCGTTGACGAAGCGCCGAGGTACCGAAGATCCGTCCGGTCTTGGAATCTATCCGAACTGGGCCTGGGCATGGCCTTTGAACCGCCGGGTCTTGTACAACCGTGCCTCCTGCGATCCGCAGGGAAAGCCCTGGGATCCGAAACGGTCATCGGTTTGGTGGGATGAAGCTGCTGGCCGGTGGAAAGGACACGATGTTCTCGACTTTAAAGTAGACTCCGCTCCCAAAGATCGTATGGGACCATTCATCATGACTCAGGAAGGTGTGGCACGGCTCTTCGCGCCGTTGTCGCTTCTGGTGGAAGGCCCATTCCCCGAGCACTATGAGCCTATCGAGAGCCCGGTTGAAAATGTCCTGCACCCGGCAGTCCGGACAAATCCGCTTGGCCTGAAGATCGAGACGCCCTTCGACAAGTTCGGAACACCGGCACAGGGCTACACGGCGATAGCATTTACGATGCGGCTCACCGAAACCTACCACTTCTGGACCAAGAACAATCCTGCCAATGTTGAGTTGGTGCCGGAGCCGTTTGCCGAAATCAATGAGCGGATGGCAGAAGGACTCGGGATCGCCGCCGGCGACTTCGTTCGCATCTCGAGTGCACGCGGCGCGCATATTTGCCGGGCGATGGTAACGAAGCGGCTGAAGCCTCTGCAGGTGGACGGCAAGCAGGTTTACCAGGTGGGGATTCCGTTCAGTTGGGGATTCCGTGGCATCGCTGAAGACGCTGGCCGGACCTCGCGCACGCTCGTCAACCTGATCACGCCCACAAGTTACGACGCCAATACGCGCACGCCGGAGTACAAAACGTTTCTGGTGAAGGTGGAAAAGGTGGATCGACTATGAGCGCAGAGTCGCGCCGCATTCAGAAGATTTCAGCGCACGCCGGGCCGGTGCCGGGCGTGGGAACTGACCGCGAAGAAAAAGTAGCCAAGCTCATCGATGTCTCCACCTGCATCGGTTGTAAGGCCTGCGAAGTTGCTTGCCAGGAATGGAACGATCTCCCTTTTGCCGAGACCACATTTCAAAATGACCTCCAGACCATGCAGGATACCTCGTGGAATGTCTGGACACTGGTCAAGATGGACGAGGTGGAGCGCGACGATGGAACGCTGCAATGGCTAATGCGCAAACACGGCTGCATGCATTGCGCCGATCCTGGTTGCCTCGCTGCCTGTCCCGCGGAAGGGGCCATCGTTCAGTATGAAAACGGGATCGTTGATTTCGATCATGACAAATGCATCGGGTGCCAGTACTGCACTATCGGGTGCCCGTTTAATGTGCCCAAGTTCAATCCGAAGTCAAAGAAAGTTTTCAAATGCACGCTTTGCGCCGACCGTGTGGAGCACGGCCTTGAGCCGGCATGCATCAAGTCCTGCCCTACTGGATGCTTGCAGTTCGGAGCAAAGGAAGAGATGCTCCATGTGGCCCACAAAAGAGCGGAGCAGTTGCGAGAACACTTCGGATACAAGAACGCTGGTGTTTACGATCCTCCGGGCGTAGGCGGCACCGGGGTGATCTATGTGCTGCACGATGTAACTGCGCCCGAGACGTATGGTGGATTGCCGAAAGACCCTCACATCCCGGCCGCAGTCGGCTTATGGAAAGGCCCGCTGAAATGGTTGGGCGGCCTGGCGATATTCGGCGGCTTGATCGGGATGATCGCCCATTTCTTCCTCTTCGGTCCAAAGGACGATCCCGGCGAAGAAGAACATGGGAGACCGGAGAAGCCCCAATGATCAAGGTTCGTTGGCGCAAACTGGATCCGGAGCATATCAGCCGTTACACGTTTCACGAGCGCGCCATTCATTTCATTGTCGCAGTTACTTGCGTTTACCTGGTGTTAAGCGGCCTGGCGCTCAATACTCCATTTCTTTTCTGGTTATCGTCAATCCTCGGTGGCCGGGCTTCGATGCGGCTTTTTCATCCTGTTCTGGGGCTGTTCTATTTCGTATTCCTCATCTACATGTGGTGGATGTGGCGGCGCGACCTGCGTTTTAACCAGGCGGACAAAGGCTGGATGCAAAACATGGAAGCGTACATCACCAACCACGACGACGATCTGCCGCCCATCGATCGCTGGAATGCAGGCCAGAAGATTTTCTTCTGGATGATGATGGTGTCGGGCATAGGGCTGATTATTTCCGGGATCGTGCTGTGGTTTCCCGAATATGTACCCTGGAGCCTGCAATGGATCAAGTTTCTTGCGATCATACTTCACGTTGCCTGCGCCTTCGTGAGCATCGGAGGGTTGATGATCCATCTATACATGGGAATCTTTCTTGTGAAGGGCGGTTTCCGTCAGATCGTTACCGGAGAAGTGACGCGGGGCTGGGCCTATCATCATCATCGTTTGTGGCTGGAGCGAGTCACGAAGGAGCGCGCTGATGGTTAGCTGTCTCAATCCCGCATTTCGCTTTGCAGGGCAACAACGAATCTGGGCTGCATACCGGGAGCGCGCAGAAAAGCTGAACGTCGGGACAGAGAATCCGCTGCTGACCAGGTATATTGAGATCGTTTCGCTCCAGGCGCAACTCAGTTCCATCCTGCTCAGCACGCTGGAGGTTCCGCAAGCGGATAGCGATCGCGCTCTTCTATCATATTTCAATGGAGAAGCACTGCGCCCGCTCCTCGCGCTGGCTGTATGCGAGTTAACGGCAATGGGGCAGAGTCAGCCGCCGGGCGAATCGCTGGAGTTGCTCGAAGAGTTGTGGAATCAGGTCGAGGACTTCGCTTATCCCCGGGATTTCGCAGCGCGGCTGGTCCTGGAAGTCTTTGCGACCGGGCTTTCGACTTTGCCACACAAGGAAATAGAAACAACGCCCGATCATTGCCCCCATTGCGGCTTTACTATCTTATGCTCTATCGCGCGAGAAGAGGGTATGGGCCGGAAACGATCAGGTCAGTGCTCTCTTTGCTCCAGCGAATGGGCGGTTGCACGTTTGGGATGCCTGCGTTGCGGGGAGCAGCGCGCGTCCAACTTACCCGTATTCAGCTTCGACGCCTGGATGCATATTCGAGTCGAGGCATGCGATTCATGCGGCGGATATCTGAAATCCATCGATATGACAAAGGACGCCGCTGCGCTGCCCCTCCCCGACGACATCGCGTCGAGCGCGGTCAACATCTGGGCATTTGAGCAGGGCTATCAAAGCATCGGGAACTCCCTCTTCCGTCTGTAGAGTTGGCAGTGTTGAGTTGAAACGAAGCCATCGCTTGCATAGACGTCTATTGATCTCTTAAGCCCTGCCTTCAGGACTGCCCATCTTCATGGGCAGCCACAATTATTTGGCTCTTAGCGAGCCTGCGGGATTGATTGCGGCAACGCGACGGGCCAGCAGAAAGCTTACTACTGCGTCGTTGCCGCATGGATGAGCGGCACGATGGCGAGGCTTAATGGATCCGCGATGTGCGGCAGTTTCCACGTATACTGCCTTGCGTGCGGAGGTTAGCCTGTGCGGACGAAACAGCTCATCGCGTTGTCGATCTTTCTAGGCTTCAGTTCTGGGATCACCCATGGCCAGACGACGGCGCCATACGACATAGAGCAGCGAATTGAAGCTGTAGAGTCGTGCCTTCCGCCGCCGGTCATCGTCAAAGGCGAGCCCAAAGCTTGCACACCCCTGTCGAAACGAATAGTGGAATTGCATGTTCCCGGCGTCAGCATCGCGGTCGTACATAGCGGCAAGATCGAGTGGGCGAAGGGATATGGGGTGCGGCAAATTGGCGGAGATCCTGTGACGGTTGAGACTCTCTTTCAGGCGGGTTCGATTAGTAAGCCGGTCGCTGCCATGGGTGCGCTTCACTTGGTTCAGGAAGGTAAGCTCTCGCCCGATACAGACATCAATGCGAGCCTCACAAGCTGGAAGCTGCCGTCAAGCAATGCCGCTCCAGGTGCAGTTGTGACACTGCGAGAGCTGCTTACCCATACAGCTGGGATTACTGTTCACGGTTTTCCCGGATATGCAGCCGGTGCCCCGGTTCCGACGCTTGTGCAGGTGCTGAACGGAGAAAAGCCAGCCAATACAGAACCGATCCGGCTGGATAGCCCGCCGGGAAAGGAGTGGAGGTATTCCGGAGGCGGATATACGGTGATGCAGCAACTGGTGATCGACACGGTGAAAGAGCCCTATCCGAAGTTTCTGCACGACACGGTGCTGGACCCCGTTGGAATGACCCACAGCACCTATCAGCAGCCCCTTCCAGCGTCTTTACTGAGCAGTGCGGCCATGCCCTACAACGGCGATGGAACTCCAGTGCAGGGCGGCCCACACACGTATCCGGAAATGGCGGCCGCTGGGCTGTGGACGACGCCTTCAGATCTATGCCGATACATTCTCGAAGTTCAGAATTCGCTGACGGCGAAGGCGAACCATGTGCTGTCACAGTCGATGACGCAGCAGATGCTGACACCGGGAAAGGGTGACTGGGGCCTGGGTCTTGAACTCGGCGGATCGACTACAGACAAGTGGTTCTCGCATGGCGGGGTGAATGCGGGCTATGAAGCCTTATTTGTCGGATACGATCGCGACGGCGACGGCGCTGCGGTGATGACGAATGCACAGGGCGGAAGCCGTCTGGCCGCGGAAGTGATGAGCGCAATCGCGATGGCATATGGCTGGCCGGATTGGAAGCCTGCAGTTCGAACAGAAGTGAAGGTCGATCCCGCGGTGCTGGCGCGCTATGTGGGGACATATCAGCTGACTCCAAACTTTAGTGTGACGTTCACGCTTGAAGGCGATCAACTGATGACGCAGGCCACGAACCAGCCGAAGTTCCCTATCTATCCGGAATCACGAACAAAGTTCTTTCTTAAGGTCGTAGACGCCGAGGTCGAGTTCGTTCCTGATGACAAGGGGCAGGTGAACTACGTGATACTGCACCAGGGCGGACAAGATCACAAGGGAGTTCGCAAGTAGAGTTGAGGTCAGCGATACGGGGTGTGCTGTGCCGGGCGCTCGAGGGCGTTGGATATTTCAGTTAATGTTGCTCGGTGTTCCCCTGATGTTGTGGGGACAGCTGGCGAATGCGCATTATTCCGCAATCCCCTCGCCGCACTCTGAAAACGGTCCTGGCGATCGTAAGAAAAAAGACACAGACAGCTGCTATGTGCGCAGGGTGAAGACACTGCCAGGAAGTCACAGCTTCGCTGCAGACTTTATTGAGGCTATTGCCACTGATCCCAGCCCGAGAGTGAAGAGCCGCAACGTTATATGGGCCCTGACCGCTGACCTTAGCGATGAGATCCCGGCGGAGGAGCGGGCGCTGTATATCTCGAAATCAACGAATGGCGGAGAAACCTGGACGCAGGTGGTGAAGTTGGATTCGAGGTATTTCGACGCGGGGATCGATGAGGGCCTGCGGAATGGACTGAGTGTGGCTCCGGGCGGTGCGGAGTTTGTGGTCACAACGCAAAGGGGGGCATTCCAGATTCTTCGGGCGCGCGGCTCGGATGCATTGGTGAGGTATATCGAGGGGCCGCACGTTCAGCACGACAGGCCCTGGGTAAGTATTACGAAGAAAGAGGGCGATCCGGTAAGGGCCGCAGCGGCGAAGATGACGGCCGACGGAAGAAGGCTGATGGTGGGATATGGATACTTTGATATGAATCCCCAGATCGTCACCTATCACAGGGGACGGAACGGGTCGTGGGTGGAGGAGGGGCCTCTGCCGGAAATCCCCACGGATCTGGATATCTTGTCAATGCAGTGGGATCAAGCGGAGAGGCCGCGGCCGGGTTCGCTGTACGTGGGAACAGGTGATCAGGTGTTCCGGCTGAATCTGCGTACGATGAAATGGACTGGGGTGAAGGGGGTTGAGCCGGACTCAGCAATCCACGCCATCAACACTGTAGGAGGACTGCATATCGCAGCGTGCTGGGGCATTTATGAGCCGGTGAGCGCGGACGTTGTCACTAGGGTGACGGATGAGGTCTTCGTCTACCACAGGGATGAAGATGAGACGGGATCGAATGTCCGGGCGTATGGGATTGAGGTGGATCCTGCCAACCCAAAATGGCAGGTGGTGACTGCGCTGACGGGTGTGTACATCACTAGGGATGCCGGTCAGAACTGGAGGCGGATGATTGGGCTTCCCGGGGGCGAGTATCGGACGGCACACATCAATGCGGATGGGGGCGTGATCGTGTCGGGGATTCCGGGGACGTTTCTGGCGAATCCATTTTCGAGTGGGTGCGGGCCGAGGTTGAGGAAGAGGGATGATTCTGATCAATAAAATAAAGGAAGCATATGGCGGGATCGAGCACCTTGGTTCTCCGTGAAGACGGCAAAAATTAAAACCTGAGCAGCTTTTTGGAAAAAATGTTCATCGCCGGATGAGACTAACTTAGACAGTAGGGCCGACATTGACCGAAAGCAGTTTCAACATATTGCCTTCATTGTCTGTGATTGCCTTCAATTGCGAAGCCAGCAACCTTGGCAAGTGACCCTTGGCGGCTGAAGCTGCTATAGCGTCAGACGATCTCCTGAACCCACTGGCGTCGCCATGCGGGAGGGTCGAAGGGATCCGCAAAATATTGTGTCTCGTGCACGACCTTATCGTTACGGAACTCCATAATGCTCACTGTGAATGCTGATCGCCCTTGGTAGGTGATAGTGTATTCCGTGATCCAGAGATCACCTTTTCCGAGAGTTCGCTTGACATTGAAGCCTGATGGCTTGCCGGGGTGATGACTCCGCAAGGCTCGCAAATTGCTTCTGCCCACGATCCGCTCGCCTGACTGAGGATAGTCACAAATGGCATTGTCATCGTAAATATCGTGTTCTGCGTCCGCATCGCCGGCTGCCGAGGCTTGCCAGTGCGCATTCAGTGCTTCGCGTATCTGTTCCTCTTCCATGGACTACTCCAGTAGCTGGTTGGGTTTTTATTTTCAACTACCCTGCGCGAGCATGCAAATACGCAGGCGGTAAGTCCGACGTGCAACGCCTCGCCTACACCACGCTCATTTCCGATATCGCTCCGCAGAATCAAGTGTCGAAATCCAGCTTCCAGTGCATTTCTGGCTGCAATTATCGTCCCGGGCGGGATTCTCGTCAGCCGGGAATCAGAAGACTCAGTCCTGGAAGCACCTCTGCGTAATTTTAGCGTTCTGCACTAATGACAGAATCTATATGCCTGGTCGGATGAACTTGCCTCTGACCTGCAAAATGGCAAGGGCAGTTATCCATCGAACCGCAGGGGATGCGTCGCCTCCGCGGACTACAAATCTTCAGTTCCCGAGAGTCGGTATCAAGACGTCTCCAAACCGCAATCTCAAAATGGAAAGATTTGGCTGCTTATTGCAGACGCGCATCCCAATCAATGGAGGTTCTAGAGAAAGCGGCCCCGGTGAACGAAAATCAGACAATAAAAACATCGACTGTCTCGCCATCTTGGGCTTTGAGGAGACAGCGATGGATAATCTGGATTGGAATGCCCGTCATCGCCCTGCTTGCCGCAGGCGTTTACCTCGCCGATCAGCATTGGCCATTCCGCTACCGGAACGTTCACCCGCTGCTTGAGCAGGTCTTCGCCAGCAGGATCACGGTGAGCGATTACCACCGCATCTACTTTCCCCATCCCGGCTTTGTAGCCAAAGGGCTGACACTGCGCCGCAATTCAGTGCCCGGTCTTCCACCCATCGGTTCCACCGAAGATCTGATCGTGCAGGGAAGCTGGCTGGATCTATTGCTGTTTAGCCGGCATATACGACTGGTGGATGTGAAGGGCCTGCACGTCGTGATCCCGCCAGTCGGAAGTAAGGAGAATCGAGAGGATTTCCCCGCCGGCAGCAGTGTGGACTTTTCCGGTCCTTCGACTACAGTCGAAGAGCTCTACATTCACGACGCCGCCCTTGACATCATGCGCGTGAATGGCGGTAAGTACACTTTTCCAATTCGCCAGCTCATCATGCGCGGCGTGCAGAAGGGGCAGGCGGTTCCCTACTTCGTCGATATGCAGAACGCCAGCCCAACCGGGCACATTCAGGCAACCGGCAGATTTGGTCCACTTGTTGCGACGAATCTGGGGTCCACACATGTTTCAGGCACATTCACCTTTACACAAGTGAATCTTAGCGGAATTGGAGAACTGCGCGGCATGCTCTCCGCGAACGGACACTTCACCGGGGCACTATCCGCGATTGAGGCATACGCAACCGCAGAGGCGCCTGATTTCGCCGTTAACAAAGGCAGGCCGATAGCGGTTCATGGATCGGCACAGTGCACAGTGAACGCACTCAACGGCAACACTGTTCTTCACGAGATCAAAGGCACGCTCGGAGATACTACTGTAAGTGCTGCCGGCACTGTCGCAGGCACGCCAAATGCGCCGAAAGCCACCGATCTCGACCTGACGGTGACGAGAGGTCGCGCGCAGGACCTTCTGCATCCATTCTTGGAGGATCGGCCACCGATTGCAGGAGTGGTCTCGCTCAAGGCGCACGCGCATCTGACGCCGCAGCAGAATCATGCGAAGTTCCTTCAGCGCCTGAGCGTCGATGGCGGGTTCCATCTTCCCGATGAGCGTGTGAATGATCCCGCCAAGGAGAAGACACTCACCGAATTCAGCGAGCGGGCGCAGGTTTCCAAGCATCCAGTGACTAATCCGGCAATCGAAGCAGAGGACAGTCCGCCTTTAGATGTCCTCTCATCGCTCGAGGGACAGGTAAAGATTCGCGACGGCGTGGTTTCGACACGATGGCTTACATTCTCTCTGCCGGGCGCCTCGGTCAACCTGAACGGATCCTACAATCTGAGCAGCGGGAATGTGCATCTCGTGGGTAATCTGAAGATGGATTCCGACATCTCGCATGTGACTACCGGCTTCAAGTCTCTGCTGCTGAAGCCGCTGATTCCGTTCTTTAAGAAAGATAACGCCGGCGCAAATATTCCAATCGCCATCACCGGCGGTCCGAATGATTACAAAGTGTCACAGAACCTGTTACATAAAAAATAAGATGGCAGCTCTGGCGCGAGAATTGTGGATACCGTAGCCGCGGGCCAGCCTCCCCAAAACTAGTGAATTTTATCCGTCAGCAAGCACCCGGGGCCGGACAGTGCCATGATACGAATGCGTGGCCGGCTCACACAAAAGTGGTCATTCCAACCCATCATGCAGTCGTCTCGACACATATATCGACCAAAGCCCGAGTTTCAGGTAGTCCGAAGCAGTTGCCGTAGGTATAGTGTTTCTGGCGAAGCGCGGAATCCCGGTATCACTGCCCTTTAGTTTCCAGGGAGAGTCGGTGCTCCAGGAGGAGTCATGCAAAGCAAGCGAGTAAGACGAGTACGTCCACTGTTCCTGTTGTTATTCATTGCTCTGAGCCTGGATCTGCCACTATCCGCGGCGCCGGACGCCGCGGAGTTCCACGTACCCGTCGAATACTACAAGCTGCCCAACGGCTTGCGCGTCGTTCTCTCGCCTGACCACACAGCGCCAACTGTTTGCATCGGTGTTTACTACCGCATCGGCTTCCGCATCGAGCCCAAGGACCGCACTGGTTTCGCGCATCTCTTCGAACATATGATGTTCCAGGGCTCGCGAAACCTCGGCAAGATGGAGTTCATCAAGCTCATCCAGTCCAACGGCGGCATCCTCAACGGCTCCACCCGCTTCGACTTCACCAACTACTTTGAAGTCGTCCCTTCAAACAAGCTCGAAACCGTTCTCTGGGCCGAAGCCGACCGCATGAGCGGGCTCGCAGTCACCGAAGAAAACCTCAAGAATCAGCAGGGTGTCGTCGGTAACGAAGTAAAGGTCAACGTCCTCAACCGTCCCTATGGTGGTTTCCCGTGGATCGACCTTCCCATGGCCGCAAACACCAACTGGTACAACGCCCACAATTTCTATGGCGACCTCACTGATATCGAGTCGGCCAAGCTCGATGAAGTAAAGAAATTCTTCGACACCTACTACGCGCCCAACAATGCCGCATTGACCATCGTCGGCGATTTCGATCCAGCCGAGGCGAAAAAGTTCGTCGAGAAATATTTCGGGCCAATCAAGCCCTCGCAACTCCCGCCGCAGCCCGATCTCAGTGAGCCGCGTCAGGAAGCAGAAAAGCGCATCACCAAGACTGATCCCCTTGCGCCACGCCCCGCGCTTGCGATCGCTTATCACATGCCTGAGCGCAATACGCCCGAGTACTATGCGATGGGCCTTATCGAGCAGATGCTCATCGAAGGCAATGACAGCCTGCTTTATAAGGAGCTCGTGCAGAAGCGCGGACTCACCGACAGCATCGAGGGTGGCATCAATCTACTCGGCAATATGTTTGATTACGCCGGTCCCATGTTGCTCTCCGCCGACGTCCGCTATGACCCCACCACCAGCTCTGACACCGTGCTCGCAGGTATGGACGCGGCCATCAATCCGCTGCTCGAAAAGCCAGTAGATAAGCAACTGCTCGACCGCGCGCGGGTCAAGGCGCGTTCAAGCCTGTACGACACCATGACCCAGTTTGGGGGCTTCGGCCTCATGGATCTCCTCTCCAGCTTTGCCCTCTTCGACGACGATCCGGCGCGCGTTAATTCCATTGTGCCGTCATTCGATAAGGTCACGCCTGAGCTGATCCAGAAAACCGCGCAGGATTATCTCCGCCCGACTAATCGCACCATCGTGATCGTGCAACCCGCACCTAAAAACACAGCCGCCGCACCGGCGCAGAAGCAGTAGGAGAGGAGAACCCAGATGAACAAGATCACAATCCCAGCTCTTATCCTCGCCGCGGCAGTTTCTTCAACCATGCTGGCACAAAAGCAGATGCCGCCCGAAGGCGCTCCGCCGAAAGCCTTCACCGTTCCGGCGAACGAAAGCTACACCCTGCCCAATGGATTGAAGGTCACGCTCGTGCCCTACGGCATCATTCCCAAGGTCACTGTGAGCATGGCCATTAAGGCGGGCAGCATCAACCAGGTCCCTAACCACGGTGGAGTCTCTGACATCACGGCCGAACTGCTCAAAGAGGGAACCGAGAAGCTCACGCCCGAGCAGCTGGCCGACGAGGCCGCCCGCATGGGAAGCACGCTCGACATCAACGCCGCTGACGACCAGACCAGCGCCGGCCTCGACGTCCTCTCCGAGTTTGGTCCGGACGCGGTTCGCCTGCTCTCAGATGTGCTGCAGCACCCGCGCCTGCCAGAATCCGAGCTGCCGCGCCTGAAGAACGACATGCTGCGCCAGATCGCTCTCAGTTCCTCGCGTCCACAGACCATTGCCCTCGTGCGCTTTCGCAAGATCCTCTATGGCGACCACCCATACTCTGTTGTCCTGCCGACTGACGCCGAAGTGAAAGCGATCACCCTTAACGACGTGAAGGCATATCTCGCCTCGAACTTCAACCCGCAAAGATCGCATCTATACGTCGCTGGTAAATTCGATACCGGCGCCGTAAAGAAGGCCATCGCCGAGAGCTTCAGCAAATGGTCCCAAAGTGGATCGGCGTGGAAGGCAGACATCCCCACGCCGAATTCCCAGCGCATTCTCGATGTCACCGACCGGCCCGGAGCACCGCAATCGACGCTGATCATCGGACTGCCTGTGCCACCGCCCAACAGTCCTGATGCGATTCCGTTCCTGGTGACCAATGCTCTGCTTGGTGGCTCCTTTAATTCCCGTATCACGGCCAA